>MDTG01079074.1_pt1 | contig 16111 bp, 12 predicted proteins | sample 811421 | NCBI WGS metagenome assembly MDTG01 (sample SAMN05326645, study PRJNA326480) | marine metagenome | isolation source: seawater | place: Pacific Ocean: South East | collected 2011 | reverse complement strand
TTTTTTTTTCTTGCTTTATTGTATCTTTTACTTCAGGAATTTTTTTATTTTTTTCAGCATCTTGGATCGTACTTTTCAGTAACTCACAATATAAATTTATTGATCTTCTAGCGTCATCATTACCTGGTATTGGAAAATCAATACCTGTGGGGTCAGAGTTAGTGTCTAATACTGCTATTATTGGAATTTTAAGCTTTTTTGCTTCTGCAACTGCTAACGACTCAATATTTGTATCAATTATAAATATCAGTTCAGGTGTTTTTTTCATTTCAGAAATACCTCCTAAAGATCTTTGAAGTTTTTCTTTCTCTTTACTAAATTTTAAAATTTCTTTTTTTGTAAAACCTATATTCTCTTTTGAAAGTTGTTCTTCTAATTTTTTTAGTCTTTTTATTGAATTTTGAATAGTGTTCCAATTAGTCAACATTCCTCCCAACCATCTATAGTTTACAAAATATTGTCCAGTTTCTTTAGCTAAATCACTAACTTGTTCTGAGGCTTGTTTTTTTGTGGAAACTATCAAAATTTTTCCACCAGAGGAAATAGTTTTGTGCACTTCAACTAAAGCATTTTTTAAAAATTCTACTGTTTGCGTTAAATCAATTATATGGATAGAGTTTTTTTCTCCAAAAATATATTGCTTCATTTTTGGATTCCATCTCAATGTTTTATGACCGAGATGCACCCCCGCTTCTAATAGTTGTTTAATGTCTACTTTTGGTACGTTCATATTTTTTCCGGTTAATCCACCACAGCAACTCCAAATTAATGGACCGGGAGGGCTATGCCCTAAAAGCTGTGTGCGAAATAAGCTTCTGATATATACAACCCGTTGAAAAAATCAACCTTCTAAACTGTGATTTTTTTAACATATTCCTTATTTTTCATCATTTTAAGCTGATCAAAATCGAATTTTCTACTATTTTTTAGATTGTAAAGAATTTTTTTATTATCGCTGTTGATGACTAGACTAATTCTTGTGCCGCCCTTAGCAAATAAAAGTTTTTTAATTTCATTTAAATTATAATTTTCTTTAAGTTCTATTGTAACTTTCGAATAAGGTTCATTAATTATATCATCTAAACTTAAAATTTTTCTCAAATTTATTCTTCTTTTTGAAATATCTGCAATCGATCTATCTTTTTGTAATGTTAGTACAAATGATTCTGATTCTTTTATTCTTTCTCTATTATTTACTAAAATTTCAGCAAATAAAAACAATTCAAATTCGCCTACATTGTCACTAAATTTAACAATTGCAAATGGTGTACCCTTTGCACTTTTTTTTTCTTGTATAGACATAATTGTTCCGGCTACTAGTGCCTCACTGTCATTATTAAACAAAAATTCTTTGTAACTAGTTATCTTCAATTGATCAAAAATTTCTTTGTATTCATTTAGCGGATGATCTGAAATATAAAATCCTAGGGATTTAAATTCCTCTAATAAAAGTTCTTTTTTTGACCAAGAATTTGTAGGCACATAATCAAAGCTATTTGTCGTAGTATCAATTTCACTGAACAAATTTGTTTGTTTGTTAATTTTATCATCATTCATATTTTTAATTTGTTGGATTATTTTTGGAATTGAATCTAAAATCTCTTTTCTATTTTGATTAAATTCATCTAAAGTTCCTGATTTTACTAGTCCCTCTAATTGTAATTTGTTTACGTCTTTAGAATCGACCCTGTTAATAAAATCAACTAATGATTTAAATTTTCCATTTTTTTCTCTTTCGTTTACAATATTGGATATAGCCTCAAAACCAACATTCTTAATTGCCCCTAACCCATAGAATATTTTATTTTTTCCTGCTTTAAATTCTGCAAAACATTCATTAATTGAAGGCCTTATAATTTCAATATTCAATTTCTTTAATTCTTCAACAAATTCTCTTAATTTTGATGTATTGGTCAGTTCGGTAGACATTGTGGCTGCGATAAAGTCCTCTTTATAATAAGTCTTTAAAAAAGCTGTTTGGTAAGCAATTAACGCATATGCTGCCGCGTGGCTTTTATTAAATCCATACTGAGCAAAAGGTTCGATTTTTGTAAAAACAAAATTAGCAACGTCTTTACTAATGCCTTTTTTAATCGCACCATTAATGAATCTTTCTTTTTGTTTATCCAACTCTGCTTTTTTCTTTTTTCCCATAGCTCTTCTTAGTATGTCTGCTTCTGCAGCTGTAAACCCAGCTAAAGTTTGAGCAATTTGCATTACTTGCTCCTGGTAAATTATTATTCCATAAGTTGATTTTAAGATTTTTTCTAAAGTTGGATGTATGTAATCTGGACTTTTAATTCCATTTTTACAATCATTGTAAACAGGAATATTGCTCATTGGTCCTGGCCTATAGAGAGCTACTAGTGCGATTATATCATCAAATTTATTTGGCTTCATTTGCTTAATAGCCTCTCTCATACCCGTGCTCTCTAATTGAAATAAACCAGTAGTTTCGCCCGTTGAAAGCAATTTATATACTTGTTCATCCTCAAGACTAATTTTGCTTATATTTAAATTAATATTTTTAGAACTTAAGCGTTTTAACGTTTTGTCAATAACAGTTAAGGTTTTTAGTCCTAATAGATCAAATTTTACTAGTCCTGCATTTTCAGAGGAATACATATCGTACTGTGTTGATGGTAGTATCAAATTTGAACTATGGTCAATATAAAGTGGGAATTGCTCTGCTAATTTATTTCCTGCAATAACTACACCAGCAGCATGAGTAGCCATATTTCTATTTAAACCTTCAAGATTAAGAGAAAGCTCTATTAACTTTTTAATTTTACTATTATTTTTTATCTCTTCTTTAAACCTTGGCTCTCTATCTATTGACTCTTGAAGCGATAGTGGTCTTGAGGGGTCAAAAGGTACCATTTTGCAGATCTTATCGACATGCCCATAAGATAGACCTAACACTCTACCAACATCTCTTAAAACCATTCTAGCTTTTAGTTTTCCGAATGTTATTATGTGAGCTACTCCATCTTCGTACTTTGATTTTAAATATTCAAAAACTTTATCTCTTTGTTCCTCACAAAAATCTATATCAAAATCAGGCATAGAAATTCTGTCAGGATTTAGAAATCTTTCAAAGATTAAATCAAACTCAATTGGGTCTAAATCTGTAATATCTAAACAGTAAGCGACTAACGAACCAGCGCCAGAACCTCGCCCAGGTCCAACAGGGATTAAATTTTTTTTTGCCCATTTAATATAATCTGAAACAATTAAAAAATAACTTGAATAATCCATTGAATTTATAATTTTAAGTTCATGAATTAGTCTATCTTCATATTTACTTTTTAAATTTTCTAAATTTTGATCTTTATTCTTTTTAAAAATAAAATTTTCTAGCCTATTATTTAGACCCTCTTTCGCTTGTTTCATTAATTCATTTTCGGCAGTTAATTCTTTTTTATTAGAGATAGAGGGTAATATTGGTTTAGATTTTTTTGGTTTAAAATTAAATCTAAGGGGAAAATTATAATTATTTTCTAAAGCTTCGGGCAAGTCTTTGTATAATTCTTTTATTTCAGTGCTTTTTTTTAAAAAATGTTGATTGCTTAGACGGAATCTATTTTTGTCCTCTATAAATTTTTTTTCCCCTATACACAAAAGCGCATCATGAGCTTCGAACATACTTGGATTTATATAATAAACCTCTTGTCCTGCTATTAGAGGAATATCAAATGATGATGAAATATTTAACAAAAAATTTTCATAAATTTTTTCTTGTTGCTCTGAATGTCTTTGAATTTCGATGTATATTCGATCAATAAATGTAGATTTAAATATTTTAATAATCTTTTCAAAATCCTTTATCTTATTAGAGTAAAATAATTTACCTAAAAAATTATCATAATTGCCGGTGAGTACTATAAGATCATTATTGTTATTAATTAAGTCATCAATTTCACAATATGGGTTATCTAAATTTTTATTCTTTAAATAACTTAATGAAGACAATTTTGTTAGGTTTTTATAACCCTCCTCAGAAGTAGCATATAAAGTTATCTTACCTAATAGATCATTATGTAATAAATTTATTTGAGTTCCAATTATTGGTTGAGTCCCAACTTTACTAATCTTTTCTGCAAATTCTAAAGCTCCACATAGATTAAAGCTGTCTGCCAAACCTATAGCTTTAATTTTATTAATTTTGCAATAGTCCGCTAAATCATCAATTTTTATTGCGCCTTCGCAAATAGAATATTGTGTATGAATTTTTAAATTATTAAATTCTTTATTAGCGGACATTAGTCCGTTTTATATTACCTTTTGAAATACTCAACTTATAATCTGCCTTGTTGGCAAGTTCTCTATTATGAGTTGCAAATATAACTGCTTTGTTTAATTTCTTTAATTTTGTAAAATAAGAAAATATTTCACTTGAAGTTTTGTAGTCTAAATTTCCAGTTGGTTCATCAGCTAAAATTAAATCAGTTTCAGATATTAAGGCTCTTGCTATTGCTACTCTTTGTTGTTCACCTCCAGAAAGCTCGCTTGGAAAATGATTTATTCTATTTAGTATATTTATTTCTTTACAAATTTTTTTTGCTTTATCAATTGATATATCTTTTTTCTCTCCTTTGATAATCATGGGCATAATTATATTTTCTAATGCTGTAAAATCAGAAAGTAAATTGTTGTCTTGAAAAATCACAGAAATATCTTTTTGTCTTACCGTATCTTTTTCCTCATCATTTAAACCTTTGACATCTTTATTTTTAAGTAAGATTTTGCCTTTATTTGGCTCATCTAAGAGCGCAAGTAAATGTAAAAAAGAGGATTTACCAGAACCAGATGGTCCTACAAGTGCAATTAGTTCTCCTTTCTTAACTTTTAAGTTCACATTATTAAAGAGTTCAACTGTCCCATTTTTATGCTCAAAGCTTTTTTTTACGTTATTTATTTCTAATAAAAATTTATTCATATTTTAATGCTCTAAAAGTTTTCATTTTCGATATACTTGTTACAGGTAAATAAGAAGCCAAAGCTGAAATTATTATAGAAAAAATAAATATCATTAAAACTGAAAAAACATTTATCTCGCTTGGTAATTGTTCTAAAAAATAAACATCAGATGGAAATATTTCAATTTTAAATACTGCTGAAAGAATGCCTCTTATCTTTTCAATATTTATAGCAAATATAATGCCTAAAATTATTCCAGATATTGTCGCTAAAAAACCAATAGTAAAACCAGTTAAAAAAAAAGACTTCTTAATAGATTTATTGCTTAAACCTAAAGTTTTTAAAATAGCTATTTCTTTTGTTTTATTTTTTATTAATATTGTTAATCCTGAAATTATATTAAAAGCTGCAACAATAAGAATTAATGTTAAAATAACAAACATTACATTCCTCTCTACTTTTAATGCGCTAAAGAAAGATTTATTCAAGTCTGACCAAGAATATACAAAATAATTTAAATTTAATTTTTGAATTTTTCTTTTTAATAAATCTGCTTTCATGGGATCTTGTAAATATATTTCTATGCTTTTATCCTCAGCACTTTTATCAAATATGCTTAAAGCTTCTGAAAGGTTCAAAAAAACAAAATTTTGATCAAATTCATAAAAACCCGTGTTAAAAATTCCTGCTATAACAAAAGTTTCTTGCTTTGGCATTCCTCCTAAAGGAGTCATTATAAATGATGAGGACATTAAATTAATTTTATCCCCTAATTCTAAATTAAGATTAAAAGCTAATTCAGTACCAATAAAAGCTGTGCCATTCTTAAAATCTTTTAAATTTCCATTAATCAAATTTTTTTGAAAAAATTTCATTCCATCTTGGTTACTAGAATCAACCCCTTTAATTATAATTCCTTTGGCATTATCATTATTAATTATTATACCCTCTCCTGAAAAAGCCTGAGCTATACTTATCTTATTCATTAATGTTTGGATCTTTTTTACATAAGACTTTTCTATTTTAAATCCGTTAGATTGCACTACTACATGCGGATTCAAGCCTAAAATTTTATTTGTTAGGTCAGATTTAAAACCATTCATTACTGACATAACAATTATCAAAATTGCTACACCTAACATTATTCCTAAAAAAGAAAATGCGGAAATTACTTTTAAAAAACCCTCTTTCCTTTTAGGACGTAAATTTCTTAATGAGATTAGTCTTTCTGCTTTTGTAAACAATTTATTTATTTTTAAGTTGAGATTTAATTTCTTCTAAACTTAACATTTTACTTTCTTTATTTAATTCTTTAAATTCATATAAATTTTCCTTAGATTTTGTACCTATGATAATTTGATAAGGAATTCCTATTAAATCATGTTTTTTAAATTTGTTCGACATATTCTCATCAACATCATCTAACAATACGTCAATATTTTGTTTTTTTAATTCTAAATAAATTTTTTCAGCTTTTTCAATGTTTTCCTTATTGTTTTTACTAAAACTTGGCAATATAACAATATCAAATGGAGATATTGAGTTTGGCCATTTCATTACATCATTTTTATAATTTGCCTCTATCGTAGCAGCAACTAGTCGAGAAATACCAATCCCATAGGAACCCATCTTAACAGTAACTTTTTTACTATCTTGAGTATCTATTAAACAATTTAATGGCTTAGAGTATTTATCTCCAAAATAGAATATATGTCCAACTTCTATACCTTTTGTCTTTATTTGATCTTGTTTTTTTACCTTTTTATCAAATTCATCTTTATTAAACTTTTCATCAGTTACTGCATAAACTGATGTAAAATCTTTTCTCATTTTATATAATGAATCGTCTGATAAGTTATAATTTTTAAAATCAATATCAAATATCTTTTTATCAGCATAAATTTCACTCTCTCCAGTATCTGCTAAAATTATAAATTCATGTGACAAGTCACCTCCAATAGGTCCTGTGTCTGCTGCCATTGGAATTGCCTTTAAGCCAAGCCTATGGAAAGTTCTTATGTAAGAATAAAACATTTTGTTGTATGATTTTTTTGCTTCATCATCATCTAGGTCAAATGAGTAGGCGTCTTTCATAAAAAATTCTCGACATCTCATCACTCCAAACCTTGGTCTAATTTCATCTCTGAATTTCCATTGAATATGATACAAAATTTGTGGGAGAGATTTGTATGATTTTATACTGGATCTAAAAATGTCAGTAATTAATTCCTCATTAGTTGGTCCATATAGCATTTCTCGGCCTTGCCTATCTTTTATTCTCAACATTTCTTCACCATAATCATCATATCTGCCGCTTTCCTTCCATAAATCACTGGACTGTATAGTTGGCATAAGCATTTCTTGTGCCCCGATCAAATTTTGTTCCTCTCTAACTATTTGCTCAATTTTTTTCATAATTTTAAAACCCAAAGGTAACCAAGAATAAATTCCTGCAGATGCTTGTTTAATCATTCCGGTTCTTAGCATAAGTTGATGAGACTTAATTTTTGCCTCTGTAGGTAAGTCTTTTGTAGTAGGTATAAATAATTTTGACAAAAACATTATATTAAAATACTCCGCAAATTTAAGAAGTTTAACTTTACTAAGTAATATATCATAATAAATAAAATTGAAGTAATTATAGTTGTTATAAAAAATTTTTTAGCTATTTTTGGGTTTTTCGGTGCTCCAGGATCAATGCCTTCGATACTGTCTTTAAAAGCTTCTTTATTTGATTTAATGCCAACAGGCAAAATAGAAAAAAAAACTATCCACCAAATCATTACGTAAATTATAATTGATCCAGTAATTCCCATTAAATTCTAGCTATATTAATATTAGTAAATGGTTTTTTTCCAGTTCTATCTCTAACTAATTTTCTGCAATTTTGTTTTACAGTTTCTATCAAATTTCTCTCTTGACTCTTGCTATTTAGTGAAAAAGTTCTACATGTGTTAATTATCTCATCTTCCATATCAAAAACAAAATTTTCTAATTCATTGTTTTCTGGTAATCCTTTAAAAGATATAATTGGTTTTTTAACTTTACCATTATTAGATATAATTATAGTTATCTCTAGATAACCGTTTATCGAAATATTTTTCCTATCTTTTATTGATTTAGCGTCGGCTTCGACACTTTGATTTCCATCTAAATAAAGTCGCCCAGAGGGAGCTTTATCGATAATCTCTGGCTTACTTCCAGGTAAAATTTTTATAATATCTCCATTTTCAATCAGTAGTGTTTTAGGGACTTGCATTTCCTTTGCAAATAAAACGTGTTCAGCCATATGTCTGTGTTCGCCATGAACTGGTATTACACATTGAGGTTTTACCCATTTATACATGTCTTTAAGATCATCTCTGTTTGGATGACCTGATACGTGTACAAAAGCATTTTCTTCACTTATCATCTCCATTTTATTTTTTACAATTAAATTTTGTAGGTGGTATAATTTTTTTTCATTTCCTGGAATAATTTTTGATGAAAATATCACGCAGTCTGCGGGTTCTAGGAATACATCTGGATGGATTCCATTTATAATTCTGTTCATAGCACCCATTGGTTCACCTTGACTTCCAGTCGCTAAAAATAATATTTTACTCTTAGGTATTTTCTTAGCATCTCTTGGATCAATTGGCTCTATCAATCCTTTTAAATATCCGCACTTTCTTGCAGCTTTGTATATTCTTTGCATTGAGCGACCAACTAAACATATATTTCTTCCGGTTTTATTGGCGCAGTAAAAAATTGACTCCATTCTTGCGACGTTTGAAGCAAAGGACGTTACTAGTATTCTGTTAGTTTTTAGTTCCATTATTCTCAATAAACTATCTCTTACATCTGACTCGGAACCTGCTCTTCCTGGACTAAAAATATTTGTGGAGTCACAAATCATTGCGGATACACCTCTATCTCCTACAGATTTTAATTTATCCTCATCAATTTTATTTCCAATAAGAGGATTAGGATCAATTTTCCAATCGCCAGTGTGAAGAACTGTACCTAAAGGTGTTTTTATACTTAAACCATTAGGCTCCAATATAGAGTGAGTTAGAGTGATAAAGTCTATTTCAAAATTTTCAAGTTTGATTTTGCCATTTAAAGGCACAATTTTTAAATAGGGTGTTATATCGATTTTTTTTTCCTTAAATTTTTCTGATATTAGAACAGCTGTAAAAGGAGTAGCATAAATCTTACATCTTAAATCAGGCCAGATATGAGCGACGGCTCCTATGTGATCTTCGTGGGCATGAGTCAAGATTATTCCAAGCAGATCGTTTTTTTTTTCTATTATAAAACCAGCGTCAGGAACTATGAGATCTACACCAGGGACAGAGTCGTCTGCAAATGATACTCCCATATCTACAATAATCCACTTTTGATTATTCTCGTTGCCATAAGCATACAAATTCATGTTTCCACCTATTTCACCAGATCCACCTAGTGGACAAAAAATTAATTCATCTTTATTCATATTATTAACTTATAAAATTTTGAAATTCCTCTTATAGTAATATTTTGATCAACTGTAGATTTTTTTTTAATAACCTTTGAAAAAAATTTTGCATAACCTCCAGTTAAAATTATTTTATATTTGATATTGGTTTTTAATATTATTTTGTTAATTATATTATTTATTAAGCCTTCATAACCCCAAATAAAGCCAGCATTAAGTGCGTCTTTAGTATTTTTTCCGAAATTTTTTTGTTTCTTTTTTAACTTGAACGTCGGTAATAAAGCTGTAGATTTGCTTAAATTCATCATAGATAATTTTACACCAGGAGCTATTACTCCTCCAACATAAACACCATTCTTTACAATATCAAAAGTTGTAGCAGTCCCAAAATCAATTATCAAACAATCCTTAAATACTTTACCACCTATAGCATTTGCAATTCTGTCTGAACCAAGTTGATTTATTCTTTTTATATTAATTTTGATCATTTTTTTTAGACTCAATTTTTTTATTTCGATTGCTTTATAATTAACTTTTTTAAGTTCTATTTTTATTTTTGAAAACCCAAGAGGCACGACGCTTGAAAATAATACTTTTTGATATATTTTTTTTTTCAAAAATTTCTGCATTAAATTTTTAAAGTAATTTTTTTTAAACAATCTTTCTGTCTCAAATATGATAGATCTTGTAATCTTAAATCTATCATTTAATAGACAAATTCTCGTCGTTGTATTACCGACATCTCCTACAATATAATTCATCTTATTTAAGCATATCTCTTTTTAAGTTTTTCAAAAGACATGATTTTAGTTTCATCTAATAGTTTTTCATATCCTTTTACGATACTTTTTAGGATTAACTTGTTGTCAATTTTTTTTTTGATTATATTTTTTAAAGAAGTTGAAGCAAATTTTTTATTTTTCGGGGCTATATTTGTGTTCAGTCCTATTCCAACGATCAAATAGTTAATCCTTTTATGATAAATTACCTCTTGTAAAATACCACATAATTTCCTTTTCTTATAAAGGATATCATTAGGCCATTTTACTTTAAATTCCTTTGAAACTTTTTTCGAAATAATTCTTTTTATAATAAGAGCATTAATAATAGCAAACTGTTTGAAATCTATTTTTAGTTGGTCTAATTTAAAGAAAATCGTAATAAATAAATTTCCTTTTATGGAGACCCATTTTTTTCCCATTGTACCTTTGCCACTAGTTTGTTTTTCCGAAACAACTACGGTAGGTCTAACGTTGTTTTTTCTGATTAGTTTAATCGCTATATCATTGGTACTATTTACGCTTTTAAATTTCTTAAGCCTAATTTTCATATATTAAAAAAGTGAATTAACTATTTCATTTAAAATCGAAGGATATAAAAAAAAAGTTACTAAAATACTACAACTTATAAATATCGAGGTTCTAGCTGTTATATTCTTAACTGGTTCAAAACTGATAACATTGTCATCAAAATAAATAGTCTTGATAATTTTTAAGTAATAGAAAGCAGACATAACCGTTGTTAATAATCCAATTATAGCGAGAGTATACATTTCTTGTTCCAATACTGCCACAAATACATAAAACTTTGCAAAAAATCCTCCTAGAGGAGGAACGCCTGCAAGTGAGAATAATATAATTAAAAACGAAATCGCTAATAGCGGATGTTTTTTTGAAATACCAGATAAGTCAGAAATATTTTCTTTATATTTTCCATCTTTTTTTAACAAATATAAGCAAGAGAAAGCACCAACATTCATCACAACATAAATTGAAATATAAACAATTGCACTTTTGTATCCAGATATCACGCCAGTTGCTACACCTGCCAATGCATAACCAATGTGTCCAATTGAACTGTACGCTAAAAGTCTTTTAATATTTTTTTGTATCATAGCCGCCACTGCACCTAAAATCATAGATGATATTGATATAAAAATTATAATCGTTTGCCATTCAAGCAGAATATTAGAGAATGGAATAAACATAAATTTTATTAATAACGCTAAGCCAGCTACTTTTGGAACAACGGCAAAATAACTTGTTATAGATGTTGGAGCGCCCTCATAAACATCTGGTGTCCACATATGGAATGGTACTGCTGATACTTTAAATGCCAAACCAACTAAAATAAAAACCATCGCAAAAACTGCTCCTGTATTTTCTTTTGTAAGTTCAGATGAAATTAAGTCAAAATTAGTCGATCCAGTAAACCCATATAATAGTGAGCATCCATATAATAACAAACCAGATGACAAGGCACTAAGAACAAAATATTTTATTCCTGACTCGGTAGACCTTAAATTATCCCTATCAATTGTCGCTAGTATATAAAGTGACAATGATTGAAGTTCTAAGCCTAAATAAAATAATATCAAATCATTAGCGCTCACCATAAAAAACATTCCTAGAATTGATAGTAAGATTATTATTGGATATTCGAATTTATTTAATTCATTTTCTGTAATAAATTTTTTTGAGGAATTTAAAACAAATAATGTTGATAAAAGTAGTAAAACTTTGAAATAATTTGAAAAGGGGTCTCTTGTAAAACTTTCAAGAAATATTTTTTCCTCAATATTTGGTCTACCTAAAATAATTAACATTGTTATTATTATGATAATTGATGAAAGATTAAAAACTAAATTAAAACTTTTTTTTATAAAAACACCTATCATTAAAATCAAAAAAATTGATAAAGATAAAAAAATTTCAGGAAATATAATATTTAGATTATCTATCATTATTGTTTTGTGTTTAATGCGATTTGATAATTATCTATTAACCTATCAACAGATACATTAAAAGTTTCCATTAACGGAACTGGATAAAAACCAAAGAAGATGACAAGAAACGCTAGGGTAGATAATATGATAATTTCTGGTTTGTTCACATCACTAATATTCTTAATCTCTTTATTGTTTGTAGTTCCAAAAATCACTCTTTTTGTTAACCATAGCATGTATGCGGCTCCTAAAACTACTCCAAACGTTGCTAATATTGCCGCTAAATAACTTTTTTGAAAAGTTCCAGCTAGAATTAAAAATTCACCTAAAAAACCTGATGTACCAGGTAATCCAAGAGCTGCAAGAGCAAAAACTATAAATAAAAAAGAATATTTAGGAATATAATTTACTAATCCACCATAAGTGCTGATCATTCTTGAGTGTAACCTATCATATACAACCCCTACACATAAAAATAATGCAGCTGAAATTAGACCGTGACTAATCATTTGATAAATACTACCTTCGATACCTTGTTTGGTGAGAGTGAAAATTCCTAAAGTCACGTAACCCATATGAGCTACTGATGAGTAAGCAATTAATTTTTTCATATCATCCTGCATTAATGCTACTAGTGAAGTATATATTATAGCAATAATACTTAATGAATAAATTAATGGAGTAAAGAATTCTGAAGCAATCGGAAACATTGGAATTGAAAATCTCAAAAAACCATAGCCAGCCATTTTTAGCAATATTGCTGCAAGTATTACTGAACCAGCAGTAGGCGCCTCTACATGTGCATCTGGTAACCATGTGTGTACAGGCCACATTGGCATTTTCACAGCAAAAGAACTTAAAAATGCTAACCATAATAAGTTTTGATATTCCTGTGGTATTTTAATTTTATAAATTTGAGTAATATCGGTCGTACCTGTAAGCCAATATATAACTATTATCGCTACTAACATTAAAACAGAGCCTAAAAGGGTAAATAAAAAAAATTTAAATGCTGAGTAAACTCTTTTGGGTCCACCCCAAACTCCAATTATTAAAAACATTGGAATTAAACCAGCTTCAAAAAAAAGATAAAAAATTACCAGATCTAAAGAACAAAAAACACCAATCATAAACGTTTCTAATACTAGAATTGCGATTAAAAATTCTTTAATTCTCGTTTTTACACTGTTTATGCAAGAGATAATGCATATTGGGGTAATAAAAGTAGTTAAAACAATAAATAAAATAGAAATTCCGTCTACCCCGAGTTTAAATTTAATAAAGTTATTAATCCAAGATTTTTCTTCTACAAATTGAAACTCAGCAGTATTCAAATCTAAAGAGTACCACAAAAAAAGTGACAACAAAAAAGTTGCTAAACTACTAAATAAAGAAATATAAATTGAACTATAATTATTATTCCTATCTTTTGATATAAATATAAAAATCGAACTAATTAATGGTAGAAAGATTAAAGTTGATAATATTGGAAAATTCATTTTACTTTAAAATCAAATAAGTTAAGAGTATTGACAATCCAAGCAGCATTACAAAAGCATAATCATAAATATAGCCTGTCTGTAGTCTGCCCGCTTTATTGGAAATAATCTTTATTATTTTTGAAATTCCATCTGGTCCAAATCTATCAATTATTCCTATATCACCTTTTTTCCAAAAAAATGATCCAATTTTTTTTGCAGGACTTACAAATATCTTCTCGTAAATTTCATCTATATACCATTTGTTTAAAAGAAAATTATATAGAGGTAAATTAGTACTTTTAAATCCCTCAAGTATTTTTGGTTTTAAAATATAATAATAATAAGCAATTGGAATACTTATAACAACTATACATGGTGTAATTAATAAAAACCACGTTGGTATAAGTTCATGTTTAACTTTGTTCAAAAAGAATATTGATGATTGCCAGAAATCTGTACTATGCTGTCCAATGAAAGTTTCTTTAAATAAAAATCCAGAGAAAATTGCACCTATACTAAGAATGAATAAAGGTACGAGCATAACAAGTGGGGATTCGTGAGTTTCATTTTTTGGAATTTGTTTATTGTTATAATGTCCATGAAATACTTTAAAAAATAATCTCCAAGAATAAATTGATGTTAAAAAAGCGGTGAAAATACCAATGACTACTGCATAATTGCCTAAAGCTGTATTTCTAAGGAATGCAAACTCTATTATTGCGTCTTTTGAATAAAAACCTGATAGAAAAGGAAATCCTGTCAAAGCTAATGTGCCTATTAACATTAATGTATAAGTAAAAGGTAAATTACTTCTAACCCCTCCCATATTTCTAATATCTTGCTCATCTTTAAATGCATGAATTACAGAGCCGGCACCTAAAAATAACAGTGCTTTAAAAAAAGCGTGAGTAAATAAATGAAACATTGCCACATGATAAGCGCCAACACCGGCTGCAAAAAACATATAACCTAATTGACTGCATGTTGAATAAGCTACAATTTTTTTTATGTCATTTTGAACTAACGCTACTGATGCAGCAAAAATTGCTGTGATCATGCCTATAATAGTTACTATGTTTAAAGCAAATTGAGAATATTCAAAGATTGGTGAGCATCTGACTATAAGAAAAACTCCTGCAGTAACCATTGTCGCTGCGTGAATTAATGCTGAAACTGGAGTAGGACCTTCCATTGCATCTGGCAACCATGTGTGAAGCAAAAATTGCGCAGATTTTCCCATTGCACCTATAAATAAAAATACACAGATTAAAGTTATTAGATTAAATTCAAATCCAAGAAAATATATTTTTTTTTCAGAGTATTGGCTAATCACTTGAAAGACTTCATCATAATTAATTGTACCAAAAAAGAAAAAAATTAAGAATATACCAATTGCTAGGCCAAAATCTCCAACTCTATTTACTATAAAAGCTTTTATTGCAGCATTGTTAGCTGACTCTTTTTTAAACCAAAAACCAATCAACAAATAAGAGCATAAACCTACACCCTCCCAACCAAAAAATAATTGTAAAAAATTATCAGATACAACTAATGCTAACATTGAAAAAGTAAACAATGATAAATAAGACATAAATCTTGGTTTATGTGGATCGTGGATCATATATCCAATTGAATATATGTGAACAAGTGCAGAAACAAATGTAACCACAACCAGCATTACTGAACTTAAAGGATCAATATTAATTGACCAGTTAGCTTTAAAACCACCTGAGCTTACCCATTCGATAATTTTGTAATTACCGTATAAATCATTTTGAATACCGTTCCAAAAAATGACTAAAGATATTACAGCAGAAATACAAACAAAAAGGCTTGTTGTTATCTCTGCAAAATATTTTGTTATAGACTTACCTAAATAGCCGAATATTGAACCAATTAAAGGTAAAAATACTATTGCATATTCCATTTAACCTTTCATGCCATGTATATCTTCAACTCTTATTGAACCTCTGTTTCTATAATAAACAACAATAATAGCTAGCCCAATAGCTGCTTCAGCAGCTGCAACAGTTAAAATTAACATTGTAAAAATTTGTCCGACTATATCGCCAGAGAAAATTGAAAAAGAAATCAAATTAATATTCACCGCTAACAATATCAACTCGATAGACATTAAGATTACAATCACATTTTTTCTATTTAAAAATATTCCAATAACGCCTAAAAAGAAAATAATTGCTCCAAGTGATAAATAGTGTCCTAAGCCAATTTCAATCATTTATTTTAACTCCTTCGTTAGATTGAACTTCTTTAAGTTCTATTGATGTTTTAGGACTTCTAGAAATTTGTTTAATATAACTTTGTCTTTTAACACCTGATCTATCTCTGAAAGTTAGCAAAATTGCACCTATCATTGAGAGCAAAAGTATAATTCCAGCTAATTGAAAATATAAAATATAATCGGTATACATTACTAATCCGAGTTGATGAGTGTTAGAGACATTTGAAATAGATAGTGTGCTGCTTGACATTAAATTATCTTTATATTTCCAGCCTCCCACCACA
>MDTG01063555.1_pt1 | contig 16111 bp, 16 predicted proteins | sample 811421 | NCBI WGS metagenome assembly MDTG01 (sample SAMN05326645, study PRJNA326480) | marine metagenome | isolation source: seawater | place: Pacific Ocean: South East | collected 2011 | reverse complement strand
CATGCCCTCGTGGTGAAATTGGTAGACACAAAGGACTTAAAATCCTTGCCATTTATGGAGTGCCAGTTCGAGTCTGGCCGAGGGCACCAATAATTTTTAAATGTTAAATTTTATTAGAAGAAAAATAATTAATTTTTATTGTCATGGATACTCATCTAGAAAACAATGGAAATTATTTCATGAAATTTTTTCACAAAATAAAAATTTTAAAAATTTAGCTTTACTTGGCGTATATCATGGAAAAGATTTAGCTTTTATGTGTTGCGCTTTATATAAAAACAAAATTAAAGATTTTAAAATATATGCTGTAGATCTTTTTGAAGATGTTCCTGGCAAAGACTGGGGTAATCAAAATTTAAAATGGGCTGATATTAACCATGGACCACCACCATCATTAGAAAAATCAAAAAATATAATAAATATGTTAGGATTTGAAAAACACGTAAACTTTATAAAAGGTGATTTTAGTTTATTAAAAAATATAAATAAAAAACTAGACTTTGCATATATAGATTTATCTCATGACTATCAAACTACAATAGATGCTATTAATTTAGTGGCATCTTTATCTCATAAGGAAACAGTTATCATGGGTGATGATTTCTTTGATGGAGAAACTCTTGGTTCTCCCTGGGGTGTTAAAAAAGCTGTAAAAGAAAAATTTACTAATTTTACTATTCACCAAAATTATTTTTGGGAGTCAAATATTCAAAATTTAAAATAAATCTATTTTTTGATTTCTGATTCAATTAGTTCATCCACAATTTTCTCTAATGAATAAAATTGTTTCCATTTTGTATAATTTTTTTTAAATTTTGTTAAATCAGTAATATAATATTTATGATCTCCAGTTCTATTTATTTTTGTATATTTTTTTTTAACTTTAATATTCAGTTTTTTTTCAACTAAATTTATTACTTCTAATATTGAACAATTAGAAAATTTTCCACCACCAATATTATATACCACTCCGTTTTTTGGTTTTTTAAAGAATTCCCAAAAACAGTTAATTAAGTCTTTACTATGAATATTGTCTCTTACTTGTTTTCCTTTGTAGCCAATAATATTATATTTCTTTTTATTAATAACTTGTTTTATTAAAAATGATAAAAACCCATGTAACTTTGCTCCAGAATGATTAGGCCCAGTTATACATCCGGCCCTAAAACATACTGTTTTTAATTTAAAATTCTTTCCATATTCTTGGACTAAAGTGTCAGCTGCTAATTTTGAAGCTCCAAAAAAACTATGAACACAATCATCAACAGAAAGACTTTCATCAAATCCTTTATAATATTTATTAAACTTTTTAAGTGTAAAACGACTTTTTTTTTCAATAAAATTATATCTATTAGGATTGTCTCCATATACTTTATTTGTTGATAAAAAAATGAAAACAGCATTCGGGCAATATTTTTTAAATAACTTTAACAAAACTAAAGTTCCATTAGCATTTATTGAAAAGTCTGTTTCTGGATCGTTTTTGGCCCAATCGTGAGAAGGTTGTGCAGCACTATGTATAATTAACTTTATACTTTTATTGTATTTTTTAAAAATTAACTTCATTTTACTATAGGATCTAATATCAGTGTTAAAATGTTTATAGTTTTTATTTTTTGAAATTAAATTTTTTTTAATCCAAGAAGTATCACCATCTTTCCCAAAAAAATGTTTCCTTAAATTATTATCAACCCCTAATACTCGAAATTTTTTTTTGTGTAAAAAATCTACTGACTCAGAACCTACCAAACCACAAGAACCAGTAATTAATGCAGCTTTCATTTTATATATCTTATTAATTTTTTTTTATTATTCATAATCCAAATATAAGTATCATGAATTATATTATGTAATGTAAATATGGGGCGCCATCCATAATATTTTTTAACTTTTGAATTATCAGTCAAAAAAGAGGGGACATCATATATAGACGTTTCATTAATTTTTCCTATTTTAATTTTGTTACCAGTAATTTTTCTACATTTATTGGTAAGTTCAATTAAATTTATTCTATTTTTTTTACCTCCACCAACATTAAATATTTGATTATTAATTTTTTTAATTTTTTTGATTTGTAATAAAATTAAGTTACATAAATCTTCAATATGAATTACATCTCTTTCTTGAAAACCATTCCCCCCATATCCAATATAGTTAATTTTTTTTTTAAAAATATGTTTGAATAACCATAAAGATATAAATCCTTGATCCACTTTACCAAATTGCCAAGGCCCAGCTATAACGCCACATCTATTAATTATATATTTAAATTTAAAAATATAAGAAAATTCCTGTATTAACTGTTCTGAGGCATATTTAGTAAATCCATATAATGATTTTGCACCATTTAAAGAAAAATTTTCATTTATTATATAATTTTTTTTTATTTTATTTTTTAAAATTAAATTGTCATTGTATTTATTTCTAATCTCTTTAATTGGAAAAACCCTACTTGAAGAGATATAAATAATATTAGTTTTATAATTAGAAAATTTTTTTAATATATTTAGAGTTCCAACTAAATTTGTGTTAAATACTTTGTCAATATTTTTTCTAGAATCTTCAATAGCCGGCTCTGCACAACAATCAATTATAAAATCATATCTTTTTGATAGTAATTTAATTGATTTATTATTTTCAATGTTACACTTTATATTTTTAATACCAAACTTTTTTAACCTATATAAATTAAGCTTTGATCCTTTTCTACTAAGATTATCCAATGAATCTATCTGGTACTTTTTATTTTTTTCCTTTAAAAAGATACCTATATTTGATCCTACAAAGCCACATCCACCTGTGATAAGTATTTTCATTTTTTTTTTATTATTCTTTGAAATTCTAAATATATAAAATAAATAAATATTGCTATATTAATATTAATAAAATTAATTCTTAATTTAAAAATATCCTCAAATGTTCTTTTGAATAAAAAATTCACTTGTTTTAAAGTCAACCTAATCATTCTGTAAAACGAAACTTTTTGAATTTTGTAACCGAAAGAATGATAACGCCAAACTCTTTTTGATAAAGAAGGAATATTATCATTTTGTAAATGATGACATATTGCTTCTGAGCAATAACTAGTATTTAAACCCAGTTTTCTTATTTTTTTTGAAAAATCTATATCTTCTCCATTAGTTCTTAGTTTTTCATCAAAACCGTTAACTTCTGACCAAGACTTTTTGTAATTTACAAAGTTACAACCAAATATAAATGGTGGATTTAAAATATTCTCTTCCCCCCAATTTTGCTTATATCTTATAGATCTCCATTTGTTACAGCTATTATGTATATATTTTTCAATTAGTTTACCACCACAAAGCGCTACTTCATTATTTTTTAAAACTTTAATTAATTTTTCTAACCAAAATTTATCTAATTGAACATCTGCATCTATACAGGCAAAAATTTCATTCTTTGATTTTTTAATCCCAATATTTCTCGACTTGCTTAATCCTTGGTTTTCATAATTTTTTATTAAAAAAATATTATTGAAGTTACTAATTATATCTTTTGTATTATCTTTAGAGCAGTCATCAACTACTATTATTTCATTAAAATTATAACTTTGACACAAAGCTGAATTAATTACTGGTTCAATTGTTTTGGAAGCATTATAAGCTGGTATAACTAATGAAACATTTTCATTCATTTTATAGATAAATCAATTTTCTTGTAAATCTTTAACTAAACTTTGCCATTTTTTCCCACCATCTATTTGGCGATTATAATCTTTACTTATATTTGCCTCAGGGTAGTTTGATAAATTATTTTCATTTAAAGAGTGAAGTGGTGTTCCCTCTATTTCAGCAGTTCCTGATTCTTGAACAGTACTAAAATTTGTTGATTTAATATATTTTTTTGTCTCCAACATTTGTTCTTTTGTTTCACCAGGAAGTCCGTATGTAAAAGTACCATGTACAGACATTCCTAAATCTCTAATATATTGAACAGTTTCTGCTGAGTAATTTAAATCTAAATGCTTGTTTACAATTTTATCAACAACAAACTGACTGCCAGACTCAATGCCAACTTTAACGCCTAAACAACCATTATCTTTCATTATTTTCCATTTTTCCTTTTTGATTGTGTCAATCCTACACATAGCAAACCAAGGTAAATTATATTTTGGCATTAATTTACTAATTGTTTCAGTATGTTTATTTCCAATATTAAAAGTATCATCATCGAAATAAATAGATTCAAACTTAAAATTTGAAGTTAAATAAGTTAAAAAATTATCAATATAATCTTTCGTATATTGTCGTACAGTTCTTTTTTTATCTCCATCTGGATCATTGCCAGTCATGGCAGCAGGCCATACACAAAAAATACATTTAAACGGACAACCTCTGCTAGTCCAAATATGAGCTTGAGGATATAATTTGTTCATCGGTATTGGATTGCCATCAAAGTATTTATCAAATATTTTTTTGTCATAGTAAGGAAGTGGAGCAGAATTCATTTCTTCTAATGTTAGTAAATCATGCTCTATCAAACCGTTTTTCCCATTCAGAATTTTCATAACATTCTTTTCATATTCACCTTTTGCTACAGAGTAAATTAAATTTGAATCCCATTTCATTTTTGAAGTAGATATAGGTCCTGTAACTATTATTTTAATATTTTTATATTTTTCTTTTATTTTTTTTATTAGCTTAAAATCATGATCCCAAGAAGGAGTTGCACTTTCAATGACAAGAAATTCAATTTTGTCACTAATTTCATCTAAATATCTAAAAAAACTTTCGTAAGATTCGGATAATGCTATGCTATCTCTAAAAAAAACTTTATCATTTCCTATTTCTTTTCCGACATAGGTAGTGGCATATCCTAAAAAAAATGGATATGGGATATAATCTTTAGCTCTTGGGTTATCAGGCTCACATCTTCCTAAATATGTGAAAGGCCATCTTGAACCTGCTCTAACACCTCTTCGCCATCTCTTTTTTCTTAAAAATCCTCTACTTTCTTTATTTTCCCACCAAGGAGGATTACAAAACAATATAGCCATATCAAAATTTATACATAAATTATTTTTAAAAGAAATATAAATATACTTAAATATATTTATAATTTAATTTGCCAATTGTATGAAAATTTTTGACTGCACTACATTTTTTGATGAAAAGTTAATGATGGAGGTAAGATTTAACGTTTTAGATCAGTATGTTGATAAATTTGTAGTAGTTGAGGCAAATTTTTCACACAGTGGTAAAAAAAAGAGACTTAATTTCAATATAGATGATTATCCAAAATTTAAAAAAAAAATTATTTATATAATACTAGAAAAAGAACCAACAAACATAAAAACAATTAAAGATAACAATAATAAAGAAAATTTTATAATCAAAAGATTTAATAGCATCAAAAGAATTGAAGAACAAAGAAATAAAATTATTGATGGAATTAAAGAAGCAAATGAAGAAGATTTTATAATATATAGCGATAATGATGAAATTCCAAATTTAAAGAATTTTGATTTCGTAAAAAATAAAAATAAAATTATTATATTCAAACAAAAACTTTACTATTATAAATTTAACCTACATTACTCAAAAATAAACTGGTTTGGATCTAAAGCCTGTAAAAAAAAAGATCTAGTTAATTTTACTTGGTTAAGAAATATTAAGTCGAAAAAATATGGTTTTTATAGATTTGATGTATTATTATCAAAAGAAAAATACCAAAATATAAATATTGTTGATAATGGTGGTTGGCACTTTAGCAATTTAAAAACCCCGGAGCAGCTTGAAAAAAAGTTTTTAAACGATGAAAATCATGTTGACTTTGAAGAAAGAAATGTTGGTTTAGAAACGATAAAGGATTTGATGAATAGAAAAGTGATAAATTATGACCATCTAGCAAAAAAAAACTCTAAAAATAAACAGTTTAATGAATTTCAATTAGAAACAGCAAATCTAGAAACTATGCCACAATATTTACAGGATAATTACAAATTATATAAAGACTGGTTTGATAATTTAATTTAGCTGTATAATATGTATTTTTAATTTATCTATAATGAAAAAAAATAAAATAAGTTTTGTATTTGATAAAAAAAATAAAAATAAAATTAAAAATTTATTTAAGTTTATTAAAAAATTTAAAAATTATTCTATAAAAAAATCTGATGTCATTGTTGTGTTTGGTGGTGATGGATTTATGCTTCAAACTTTAAAAAAATTGCAAAAATTTAATAAACAATTTTATGGAATTAATACAGGAACATACGGTTTTTTAATGAATAAATATGAGCCTAATAAATTCTTAAATAATTTAAAAAAATCTAAACCAGTTTCAATCTCTAGTTTAGAAATGGTTGCTATAACCAAAAATAATATAACAAAAAAAAAGCTAGCCATAAATGAAGTTTCATTATTAAGACAAAGCAAACAAACTGCTTCTCTTGAAATTACAAAAGGTAATAAAAAAATTATTAAAAAACTTGTATCTGATGGAGTTTTGATTTCTACACCAGCTGGCAGTACAGCTTATAATTTATCTGTACATGGTCCTATTTTATCTTTGAATTCAAAAAAAATAGCGATAACTCCTATTTCCCCATTTAGACCTAGAAGATGGAAAGGTTGCGTTGTGTCAGATAGATCAATAATTAAAATTAAAAACCTTAACATAAAAAAAAGGCCAATTAGTGTAGTTGCAGATAATGCAGAAATAAGAAATGTAAAATTAGTCAAAATATATATTAACAATAAAAAAAAATTTAATTTATTATTTGATAAAAACAATACGCTTATGAAAAAAATTAAAATAGAACAGACAAGAAAAGAAACTAATTAATTATTTTTCACTTCCAGTATTTGCAAATGAAAATGAAAATGAAAAAAAATATTGTTAAAATAGCTACACATATACCTTTATATATAGACAATGATGCAAAGAAAAAGGTAATACAAATTAAAAAATTAATATTTGAATTTTTTAAAATTTCACCCAATGTCAAAATCTACATACATACAAACAAAAGAGGTTTAAATTTAAAAAAAAACAGAAGAGTTAAAATTTTATATCATAATTTAAAAAATGTTAATCCTCATAAATTAACTTGGAAATGTAGACTTTTAATGAAAAAACAAAATAAGAAGTTTGATATTTTTATTTACTCAGAAGATGATATTTTGTTTACTAAAAAAAACTTTAACTATTGGTTAAAATTTAAGGATGTTTGTATAAAGAGTAATTATAATTTAGGATTTCTTAGAACAGAAAAAAAAATAAAAAGTAAAATTTTGTTTTCCTCAGATTTAACTCGAAAAATTGATTCATATATATCTATAAAAAAAATTAAGTTTGCTGTAAATAATATAAATCCTTATTGTGCATTTTGGATTTATGACAAAGATGAGTTTAATAAATTTATACAAACAAAATACTGGAATTTTCAATGGAAAGGTTTTTCTGCATATGCCCATTATTATCCAAGGGAAATGTCAGCGATAGGATGGCATGGGAAGAATATGAATAGATATTTATCTACAATAATTCCTTTAAAAAAAAATCAACTTGATGGTGGATGTTTTATCAAACATTTGTCTAACAAATATTCTAATAATCCTGTTTTAAATAAGTATTCAAAGAATAGGAAAGAATATTTTGGATCTATAAAAATAGATGCCTTAATAAATAAAAAATTAAAACAATTTAAAAACATAAATCCCTTTAAAAAAGAATGGGATGAATTAAAATATTCTGTTTACAATAAATTAAGATTCAATAAGAGAAAGTTAATCAAATCATTTATTTTTCTTGAAAAAAAACATTTTTTATAAGATTGTCCCCTTATAACTAATGAAAATTGAACTTAGTGATAATAAAGTTTTTTTTAATAAAGGATCTTCTAAGGAAGAAGTCCACCCTTTTTGGTTAAGAGAGAGAGTAGATGGAGAAGATTTTTTAGATAAAGGAACTCAGCAAAGGTTGTTTGATCCATCAACAATGGATGGAAAAATAATTATTAAAAATGCTCAAATTAGAAATGGTTTTCTTGAAATTAATTTTAATGATGGTGTTAGTTCTAAAATAGAAATAAATAAACTTGAATCTGAATTTTTAAATAAAAATGAAATAAAAAAATCTATTCCTAAAATAAAATGGGATTCAACTTTAAAGAATGTAAAAAATTTTTCATATAAAAAAAATTTTTTTGAATCAAAAGAAATGTATGAATTGTTAGTTTCTTTTTATGAATATGGTTTTGTAATTATTAAGAATGTTCCTACGGAAAAAAATTTTATAGTTAAATTTGCTAATTCTATAGGAAGTGTTAGGCGAACAAATTTTGGAGAACATTTTAATGTTAAGTCGAAATCAAATCCAAACGATCTAGCATATACAACTTTACACTTAAGTCCTCACACAGATAATCCTTACAGAAACCCTGTACCTTGTATTCAATTATTGCATTGTATTGAAAACGAAGTTAAAGGCGGTTTTTCAACAATTGTGGACGGTTATACAGTTACTGAAAAACTTAAAAAAGAGAAATCAGAATATTATAAAATTCTCACTGAAGTAAAAGTCAGATTTAAATTTATAGACAAAAGTGTAGTTCTTGAGGACTGGTCAGAATTAATTCACCTTGATGAAAATAAAGATTTTAAACAAGTCAGGTTTAGTCCGAGACTTGATTATGTGCCAATGTTAGAAAAAAAAAAACTAGATTTATATTATAAAGCTAGAAAAAAATTATCTGATTTATACAATTCTAAAAAAAATAGAATTGAATTTAAACTAGCTCCAAAAGATATGATGATGATGGACAATTATAGAGTCTTGCATGGAAGAACAAAATTTGATCCAAGCGAAGGCAATAGATTTTTACAAGGTTGTTATATAGATTTTGATAGTACAGAAGGTAAATTACTTCATTTAAAAAGAAAATTTAATATTTAAACATCAATGGGACAAGAACAAATAGGAAATAAAACTCCTCTACATGAACTTAAGATAGGAAAAGAAGTTGAAAATTATTATGACGAATGGGCTTTAAATAATAAATATAATAATGATTTAAAAGAATGGGAATATTCAGGACCTACGGAGAGTGTGAAAATTTTTAATAAATATAATAAAAATAAAAAAATAAAGATATTTGACGCAGGATGTGGCACTGGATTAGTAGGTATAGAATTAAAAAATAATGGATATCTAAATATTGATGGAGCAGATTTTTCACAAAAGATGTTAGATCAAATACCTAAGGGATATTATAAAAATATATACAAGTTGGATTTAAATAAAAAATTAGATTTAGATAGCAATATATACGACGCCATTTTATGTGTTGGTACATTTACTTATTCGCATGTTCTTCCTGACTCCTTAGAAGAAATGATAAGAATATGTAAAGAAGAATCTTTAATTTGTTTTACTATCAACCCTGGGATTTATGAAAAATATGGATTTGATAAAAAAATTAAAGAACTTGAAAATAGAAAAAAACTAGAACGTTTAGAATTTTTTAAATCAAATTATATTGCTAGCAAAGGAGTAAGCGCTTGGTTATATATCGCAAGGATATTAAATGACTAGTGAGTTTTTTTCTTGAGTTTTCGAGATACATTAATTGCTGCGTTAGTTCCAATTTTTTTAGGGTTTGGTTTCGTTATAGCAAAACCAGCAATGGAATATTTGCCTCCTTTTTTATTAATGGGTTTAAGGTTTACTTTTGTAGCATTATTATTAATTTGGTGGTTTCCAATACCAAGAGGCTTTCTAAAAAAAATATTTTTTGTTTCTCTCATAGCTAATACAATTCAGTACAGTATTACATACACAGGATTAAGTTTAATAGATGCATCAGCTGCTGTATTAATTGTTCAAACAGAAGTTCCTTTTGGAGTTATTTTTGCATACTTTATGCTTAAAGAAAAACCTACTATGAGAAGCTTGATAGGAATAGGAGTTGCATTCATCGGAGTTTTTATTTTGACAGGCTCCCCTAATTTAGATGGCAAATATTTTGGTGTGAGCTTAGTAATTATTGGGTCAGGTGTATGGGCTCTAGGGCAAGTATTAGTAAAACCATTAAGCAAAAAAATTAATCCATTAGCTCTTGTAGCTTGGCTAGGTTTATTTTCAGGTCCAATATTAATAGGACTTTCAGCTATTTTTGATGGAAATACAATTAACTACTTTACGGCTGCAACTTTTGAAAGTTGGATGATAGCAGTTTATCTAGGATTTATCATGCAACCAATAACATACGGTTGCTTTTATTATGTATTAAAAAATAATCCTTTGTATAAAGTTTTACCTATAGTTACTATGGGTATACCACCAACTGGCTTATTAGCTGCAATCTTTCTCCTTGGTGAAGAACCTACAAAAGAATTGTTTATAGGTGGAGCTATTATTATAGTTGGAGTAGTGATGATAGTTTTTAATAAAACTAAAGATTACAAAAAGGAGGTAATGTGAAAATTGGATTTATAGGATTAGGAAATGTAGGGGGAAAGTTAGCTTCAAGTCTTCTACGTAAAAAATTTGATTTAACAGTAAGAGATATAGACAGTACATTAACTAAAAAGTTTTTATCGCAAGGAGCAGTTTTAGCCAAATCTCCAAAAGATTTAGCAGAAAATGTAGATTTAATAATTACATGCCTTCCATCTATAAATGCTTGTTCAGAAGTAATGGAAAATGAAGATGGAATTATAAAAGGACTTTCTAAAAATAAAATTTGGTTAGAGATGAGCACAACTGATAGCAATGAAGTAAAAAGAATTGGTGCTTTGGTCAAAGAAACTGGAGCTATACCGTTAGATTGCCCTGTAAGTGGAGGATGTCATCGTGCTGCTACAGGAAATATTTCTATTTTTGTAGGTGGAAATAAAGATGCTTTTAATAGAATTTTGCCCGCATTATCTGCTATGGGTAGAAAAATTTTACATACAGGAGAACTTGGCAGTGCTTCAGTCTTAAAAATTATTACTAATTATCTTGCATCTGTAAACCTTGTTTCAATTGGTGAAGCTTTGACAGTTGCAAAAAAAACAGGAATTGATTTAAATAAAACTTATGAAGCTATAAAAATTTCATCAGGAAATTCTTTTGTACATGAGACTGAAAGTCAAGTTATTTTAAATGGATCTTACAATATAAGTTTTACAATGGATCTAGTCTTAAAAGATATGACTTTATTTAATGATTTATCAACAAAAAAAAATATACCATTAGAAATATCACCTTTAGTTTTAAATATTTTCAAAGACGGGTTAACAAAATATGGATCAAGAGCATGGTCTTCAATGATTGTTAAAAGATTAGAAGATGCTTGCAATATCAATTTAAGAGCAGAAGGTTTTCCAGCAGAATTAACAGATTTTGAACCAGAGGAAAAAGGTAAAGAAATATGATTTTTATGATAATAATTTTATATGTTAGATAAAAAAAATTTTTATATAAATGGCAAATGGGTAAATCCCTCTAAATCAAATGATTTTGATGTTATAAATCCATCTAACGAAGAAAGTTTTGCTAAAATTTCTTTAGGTAATAAAGAGGATACAGATTTAGCAGTAAAATCAGCTAAGAATGCCTTTATTAACTGGAAGGAAACATCTAAAGAAGAACGATTATCTCTCTTAGAAAAGCTACTCTTAATTTACAAAAGAAGATTTAAAGAAATGAGCGAAGCAATTACAATGGAAATGGGCTCACCTATAGATTACTCATATTCTACCCATACCACTTCTGGTCAATCTCATTTAGAAGATTTCATTTTAAGATTGAAAGAATTTAATTTTGAAGAACGCTTTGATTCAAAATCAAATAATTATATAACTTATGAACCTATAGGAGTTTGTGGTCTAATCACTCCATGGAATTGGCCAATCAATCAAATAGCTTTAAAAGTAGTTCCAGCATTTGCTACTGGATGCACCATGATTCTTAAACCTTCTGAAATAGCACCTATTTCAGCAATGCTTTTTGCTGAAATGATAGATGAAGTAGGTTTCCCACCAGGAGTATTTAATTTGGTTAATGGAGATGGAGAAGGTGTTGGAAGTTATTTATCTGGGCACCCTGACATTGATATGATTTCTTTTACAGGGTCAACTAGAGCAGGAAAATTAATTTCAAAAAATGCAGCCAATACAATTAAAAGAGTTTGTTTAGAATTAGGAGGCAAAGGTGGAAATATTGTTTTTGCTGACTCATATCCAAATGCTGTTAGAGATGGGATTAGAAACGTAATGTCTAATTCTGGGCAATCATGTGATGCCCCAACAAGAATGTTAGTAGAAAAATCAATTTATAAAAGAGCAATTAAAGAAGCAGCGGAAGAGGCTGAGTCAATCAATGTAGATTTAGCATCTAAAAAAGGTAATCATATTGGACCAGTAGTTTCAAAAGTTCAGTACGATAAGATTATTAATTTAATTAATAGTGGAATAAATGAAGGAGCTACTTTAGCAGCAGGAGGGCCAGATCTTCCAAATAATTTAAATAAGGGTTATTTTATTAAACCAACAATTTTCACTAATGTTAAAAACGATATGCAAATAGCAAAAAAAGAAATTTTTGGTCCAGTCCTATCCATAATACCATTTGAAACAGAAGAAGAAGCAATTAAAATTACAAATGATACTGAATATGGACTTGGAAACTATTTGCAAACAGAAGACAAAGAAAGAGCCCAAAGAGTTGCAAAAAAATTAAGATCAGGAATTGTTTATATAAATGGAAATGCAGCTGAAGCCGGAACACCATTTGGAGGTTATAGACAATCAGGTAATGGCCGAGAAGGTGGCAATTGGGGATTAGAAGAGTACCTGGAAGTAAAAACAATTACTGGATGGAAATAAATGGTGGGTAAAATTGAAAAAAAAGAAAAATTGAAATATTACAAATTTTTAAATTCACTTCCAAAAAAACTTAATAAACTTTATTTTTCTAAACTTAAAGGTAAATTTAAATTAGATAATAAATTAAAAAATAAAAGAGGATTTGATCCAGTTACTAATATCGATAAAGCTTTCGAATTATTTTTAAGAAAAGAAATTTCGAAGAATTTTCCTAATGATGGAATTTTAGGTGAAGAATTTGGAGAAAAAATATCAAAAAGTGGTTTTTCTTGGATTATAGACCCTATAGATGGCACAAGATCATTTGTTATAGGAAATCCAACTTGGAGTAATTTAATAAGTTTAAACTATAACAATAAACCGAAATTAGGTCTTGCTAATTTTCCTATGTTAAAAAAATATTATATTTCAAGTGTAAATGGATTTTCTTTTGTATTTGAAAATAATAAAAATAAAAAAATAAATGTTAATAAAAGCAATAATATAAAAAATATAAAAGTTGCTGGAGGGTTTCATGGCTATTTATCTTTGAGCAATCAAAAATTAATACCTAAAGTTCTAAAAATAATGAATTTTCCATGCACTGATGCGCTAAGTTATTGCCATTTATGTGAAGGTAAAATTGATGTTGTAATACAATGTGCTAACAAAGTATGGGACATACATGCCTTGATACCTATAATTAAAAACGCTGGTGGTGAAATTACAAAATGGAATGGAAATGATGCCATTTCAGGAGGAAATGTTTTAGTAAGTGCTAATAAAAAAATACATAAACATATGTTAAAATTGTTAAAACCATTATCGAAATTGTAGCAATATGTCCTTGCATTTAGTTCATCGAGGTCTTGCTTTTAAAAATTTTAAAGAAAATACTATTTCATCTTTTAAATATTGTTTTAAAAAAAATTATGGAATTGAAACTGATATTCATAGCACAAAAGATGGTAAAATAGTTTGTTTTCATGATTTTAATCTTAATAGAAAGTTTAAAATTAATAAATTATTAAAAAATACTAAATATGAATATTTATTAAAATTAAGTAAAACTAAAAAAAAACCTGTACCACTATTAAAGGATTTAATTAATTTATCTAAAAATAAAAGATATTTAATGCTAGAAATTAAACCCTTATTTTCTAATGAAAACCTTAAAATTTTATTAAATGAAGTTAAAAAGTTAAAAAATTTTTCTATTACCTCATTTAAAGAACAAAATATTATTAATTTATATAAATTAAAAAAGAATTTAAATTTAGGTTTGTTAATACCTTCTACATCTACATACAAAAATATTTATAAAAAAAGTAAAAAAAAATATATTAAGTTCTTAGTTTTAGAAAAAAAATTTTTATCTGAAAAAAAAATATCAATTATTAATAAAAAAATTTTTTTTTATACTATAAAAAATAAAAAAATGTTCAAAAAATATAAAAATAAAAATCTAATTTTTGAAAACTTATAATTTATTTTTTAAATAAATTAATCTTCCTATAATTTCATCTCTATCCATGTAGTATCCTTGCAAATGTCTATTTCCTGATCTTGGATTAAAGGCAGTTCTCCCATGCAAAACTCTTCTGTTATTAAATGAAAATATGTCTCCAGGATTTAATCGAAATTTAATTACAAATTTTTTATCATGCAAAAGATTTCCAAATTTATGATGAGCCATATAAACATTTTCCATAATATCTGGATGACAATCTAAAGCATCCATTGTTGCCACACTAAATCTAATATCATTATAATCATGATCTTTAGTTAAACTAATTGCTGGAGCGTAAAAGCTTCTGTGAGCTTGTTGAGTATAATCTTTATCTCTGAACTTAAGTGGCACTTTTACTAATGTCTTAAAAATTTCATTTTCATTTTTTTTTAAATAATCAGCAACAGCAAAACCATCTACAGCAGAAGAATCTCCTCCTTCTGCATTATTTATTAAGCAATGTAGAAATTGATATCCTGGAGGATTTTCGAACCACGGTAAATCCATATGGTTTCGAAGTTCATGCGCAGTATAGGCTGAATTATTAGGCTTAGGAATATTTATTACTTCAAATGGTGTTTTAAAAAAAGTTTCTCTTGTGTGACTTATTCTATTTAAAACTGAAAATGCAGATTCTTTTTCTGTAGGTGCATTTTTTACTATCGAAATACCTTTAATATGTAAAAGTTCTAGCCACTTTATTAACCCTTTATCAGAGTTCATTATTTCATCAAATTCTATACTAATAGAACTAATATTTTTTTCCAGGGTGTTATCCCATAAGCGATATGGCGAAATATATTTTTTTTTATTTTTTAATGTGTAACAATTATCTCTTAGCCACTTGGGATCGTAGTAGCTTATATGATTTCCTTCGCTCCATTCAATTTCTAACTTTCCATCTGAATTAATTAAATATTTTTTTGGACTTAATTTTACTGATGCACTAAGAATATTAAACATTCTATGCCTAGAGTCTTTATCATGAGCTGTTGGACAGTTATCTCTTAACCACATAAAGTTAAAATTACTTTTTTCTCCATCTGACCATTCAATATTTAATGATGAATTATTTTTATAAACTTTAAAAATTTCTGTTGTCATATTCTAATTGTTATTTTATTTAGAATTGTTTTCAATTCAATTAATAATTGTATTTTACAATTTAAAGTACATTTTTTCCTCACTTTATTGACATATATAAATTTGATTAAAGGTTGTTTTTTGTGTCGTATCAAGTTTTAATGTGCCAGTTTAAACTAAATAATGGAGGGAATTTCATGAAATTTCTTAAGAAACTATTTCTTTCGATTGCTTTCCTTGCAGTAACGACTCTTGGCACCACAAGTGCTAATGCTGCATGTAAAGTACATTTGGGAGATTTTGACTGGGATAGCGCTAACGTTCATACTGCTATCGTTGGTTATATTATAGAAAAAGGATATGGATGCAGTGTTGAAGTAACTAAAGGTAGTACTAGTCCAATTATGGCTGCTCATTATGACCAACAGCTAGATATTATAACTGAAGTTTGGAGAGATAATATAGTGCAAATGCACGAAGAAGCTGTTGCGGCTGGTAAAATTGTTGAGCTTGGAGTTAACACTCCTTCATCTACTCAAGGATTCTATGTAGATAAACCAACTGCAGATAAATATGGTTTGGTAAGTGTAGAAGATATGATGAAGCCAGAAATCGCAAAACTTTTTGCTGATCCAGAGTCACCTGGAAAAGGTAGAATGACAAGCTGTATTTCTGGATGGACTTGCTACACTATTAATCTAGT
>MDTG01005963.1_pt1 | contig 16111 bp, 17 predicted proteins | sample 811421 | NCBI WGS metagenome assembly MDTG01 (sample SAMN05326645, study PRJNA326480) | marine metagenome | isolation source: seawater | place: Pacific Ocean: South East | collected 2011 | reverse complement strand
TGCGCTACGCTCCGATGATTAACATCATGGAATCTATATTTTGCAAAATAGTCAAGTTCTTTAAAACCATAATAACGGTTGTTTCTATAAAATAATTAAAATTATTATCCAACGAGATAAGACCCTGTACCTACTGCGATCAAAATACTATTGTCATCATGCAGTTCCATTCGAGTGACAGAAACCTTATTACCTGTTCGCAAAGTCGTCCCTGTTGCAATAAAATATTTTCCTAATCCGGGTCGTAAAAAATCTACACGTAAGTCTATTGTACCAATTTTTGAAAATCTCTGAGAAATTTCTTCAAATGAGGGATCCTCCATATTTTTCATTATTTCTGTCCAAACTACCATTCCTCCAGTTGCATCTAAAACAGAGGAAATGACCCCACCATGCAGGTTACCGCGTTTGAAATTTCCGATCAGTTCGGGATTCATTTCAAAACGAATTCCAATGCTATCCTTGCCTAGCGATTCTATTTTTATCCCAATTAGTTTATTGAATGGTATCCGCTCTTCTGTGATTTCGCGAAGTAGCTTTATGAGATTATCTTTCTGCATTTCAGATTTTTGATCAATTTATAGCTTCTATTACTTTATATCATTTAGATTGTTTGTTTAAATAACAAAAGATGAAATCAGGCCCATTAGGCCTCCAAAAACACCACCCCACACAACAAGCCAACCGAGATGTTTTTGAATCATATTTTGAATAATATCCTTTACCATTTCTGGTGTAAGATCTTCCAGACGTTCGTTTACAATTCCATCTATTTTTTTATGCAGATGTTGGCTTTCCGAAAATTGATTTTGTTTCTCACGCAATGCGTTCTGAAATGGTTCAGAATCAGCAATTTTTTGCACGACCAAATGCATTTTGCCCTTAAAAGGCTCTCTTAGAGATTCTAAAGCTTGAATTCCTCCAGCCATAGACAGTAAAGGACCAAAACTTGAATTTTGAATTACTTCCAACAATGAGTCAAATGCAGGATTCAGATTTATCTCTTCAAATACCTGTTTAAAGTCTGGGAGAAAATTTGATTTGTCAGTATCTTTAAAAAATTTTTCTAAATTATTCCGGTCAAAAAATTGATGCATTATCAGCTTATGGATTCCTCCCTTGAAATCTTCAAAATGCAGTGGGACTACTCCAGAACCATAGATTCCTGGTACACGTTCAAATAGCATGTAAACTGCAAGCCAGTTTGTTAGTGCCCCTGATAGAGAGAATAAACCAGTATTCAATAGAATTTTGCTCCATGGATCAGAGACCCAGAATCCGAACATAACCAATGCAGCAGCCATCAAATTTGTTCCAATGCGTTTATCAAAATTTATTCCTGACGCTTTTGAGTCAGTCACTAGGATTGTTGAGCTCATTTAAATACAAAAAGTTTAAAGATTTATTTAGATTTTGAATACTGAATCAAAATATTTCTGCAAAAGGTTATCCTGATTCACAACTTGAGGCAAGCAAAGTGGACTGTTTCATCAAGTAAATAAACCTTTCTGTAGTTTGCTGAACTTCATAAATTGCATTTTCCGCTGAACCTGTATTTTGTGATTTAAATACTTCCGAATAATTTCTTTTAATAATTTTACCAAAATCTAAATGGTTTAAGGAACATCCTGCAATTAGAGATAGAGCCTCCAGATGCATTCCTCTTCCTTTTGCACTTTCTTGACGTACATGATACATATTTTTTTCGAGGAAAAATGACACCCGCTCCTTCTGAGGTTTGTAAAAATTATCTGAGGGATGTCCGCGCTCACATCCCAAAGTTTCAGATGAACGCGCTGCAGCCATAACACTTCCAGAAGGAATTAGAGTGGTACTGCTGAAGATGCCCATAATCCCCGGAGGAGAAGGAACTTTTGGACATTTGTGACGGGCAGATAAAATCTCAAAGTTGCATGAAAGTAAAAGCAACAGTATTGTCACTTCCCTTAGAAAAAAAACCTTTTTCAACTATTGTCTCCTGAAAATGGTAGTAAAGGAGTGCAAGAATTGCTTGGGATTATTTATAGTTACAGAATTTGGCTTAAAAATAGCTTGGTTCGCTCATGTTGTGGATTGTTAAAAAAATTGTGAGGATCATTACTTTCTATGATTTCTCCTTCATCCATGAAAATTACGCTGTCTGCCACCGCAGTTGCGAACCCCATTTCATGAGTAACCACTAACATTGTCATCCCGCTTTCAGCCAGTTCCGTCATTACTTCAAGAACCTCTTTGATCATTTCTGGATCAAGGGCGGAAGTAGGCTCATCAAAAAGCATGATTCTTGGATTCATGCATAATGAGCGTGCTATTGCCACTCTCTGCTGCTGCCCTCCTGAAAGCTGTCCTGGATATTTATTTGCCTGCTCAGGTATTTTTACTCTTTTTAGGTATTCCATGGCACTATCTTCTGCTTCTGCCTTAGGTGTTTTCCTTACCCAAATTGGCGCGAGAGTGCAGTTTTCAAGAGCTGTCAGATGTGGAAAAAGGTTAAAATGCTGAAACACCATTCCTACTTCTGAGCGAACGATTTCAATATTTTTAAGATCACTTGTAAGTTCTGTTCCATCCACAACAATACTACCCTGCTGGTGCTCTTCCAACCTGTTAATACATCTTATAAGAGTAGATTTGCCTGATCCAGATGGTCCGCAGATAACAATTTTTGCACCACGTTTTACTTCAAGGTTTATATTCTTTAGTACATGGAAATCACCAAACCACTTATGCATTGATTCGATTGTGATCATGATTTCCGATCCGTTAGTTTTAGTATGTTCTGCAGAAGACATAAGGTAATTCTAATTTAAGTTTGTGGTTTTAGTGTCCTGTATGAAGTTTCTTTTCCAGATATATAGAATAACGTGACATGCCGAAACAACTGAGGAAGAAAAAAAGAGCAACAAAAATGTAAATCTCATTTGCAAGTCCAGCCCACTGCGCATCTGCCAGAGATGCATCCCCTATTCCAAGCATATCCAGCATTCCTATAATTAAAACTAAGGTCGTGTCTTTGTACAAACCTATGAATGTGTTAACTATACCTGGTATTGAAATTTTCAATGCCTGTGGAAGAACAATCAATCTATGGGCCTGCCAGTATGTTAGGCCCAGTGAATCACCTGCTTCATGTTGTCCCTTTTTTATAGCCTGCAGTCCTCCTCTAATAACCTCAGCTATATAAGCCGAAGCAAACAAAGTGACCATTATCAGAACTCTTATCAATAAATCAAAAACGGTCCCTGGTGGCAGGAAGTAATTAAGCATTGTTGAGGCAACAAAGAGTAGCGTTATAAGGGGTACTCCGCGGATAAACTCTATGAAAATTACACACAATATGCGCAACACAGGCATCTTTGATTGACGTCCCAGAGCCAACATTATTCCAATTGGGAGAGAAAATGAGATTCCCGTCACTCCTAAAATTAGAGTGAGCATAATTCCACCAAACTGGTCGGTGTCCACAGTTTCAAGTCCAAATCCTCCTACAAGTAGCCATCCAGCTATGAAAGGAAAAACTGCTGAATAAATCAAACCGAATTTTCTGAAAGGCAGCTTTTCATATAAAACAGGAATTAAAGCAAGCACTAGCATTACAAAAGATAAATTTACTCGCCACTGTAAGTGTTCAGGATAAAATCCATAGGTGAAAAGTGAAAAACGGTTATCAATGAACGCCCAGCATGCACCAATTCCTGGGGATGACATCTGGTCCCAGCACTCCTGACGGTTTCCTGCTGTCCAGATCGATTCAAATATTGCCCATTCAAAAAATGGAGGAATTATAGTCCACAAAAACCATAGGGACAAAAGTGTCAAGACTGTGTTGAGAGGGGATGAAAACAGATTTTGCTTGGCCCAAGCCGGTATCCCAGTAGTTTTCACTGGTGGAGGGAGATCGGGATGTGTACCCGGAATGTATTCTTTTTCTAATGAACTATTCACAAGTAATTTCTGATTAGCGCTCTACCAAAGCCATTTTACGGTTAAACCAATTCATAAACGCTGAAATGATCAGTGAAAAAAATAAGTAAACTATAAGTAAAATTATCATAGTTTCCATCTCCTTTCCTGTTTGCATTAGGGTTATCCCACCTATTGTAGCAACTACATCCATGTATCCTATTGCAATTGCAAGAGACGAATTTTTAGTAAGATTAAGATACTGACTGCATAGCGGCGGAATTATTACACGAAGAGCCTGAGGTATTACAATAAGTTGCAAAGTTCTGTTTGGCCTAAGACCAAGACCATGAGCGGCTTCAGTTTGTCCTTTACTAATGGCTAGTATTCCTCCGCGTACAATTTCAGCAATAAAACAAGAAGTGTAGTAGGACAGAGCAAATGTAAGAGCAATATATTCGGGCTTTATAGAAGTTCCACCCTTAAAGTTAAAACCCTTAAGCGCTGGCATATCAATAGAAATTGGGGAGCCTACCAAAAAAAATGTTAAGAGTGGCAAAACGATCAAGATTGAAAGCGAAATATAAAAAACAGGATATATTCTACCGGTTGTGTCTTGAACCTTTCTAGCCCAGTGCTTGAAAAAGAATACAACTAAAATGGCTGCCAGAATTGATATCATGACGTACCCAAATCCATCTTCAAAAACTGGTGCAGGAGTATAAAATCCACGATTAGATAAAAAAACTGTATCTGAAATGCTTATTGCTTTTTTTGGGACAGGAAGTGTGTATAGGAAAATGCCGTAAACAAAAAGTATATGCAGAAGAACGGGAACATTTCTTGTGAATTCAAGAAAAACATATACAATTCTGTTCACCAGCCAGTTGCTTGAAAGCCTCAGGATTCCCATGGTAAATCCTAAAATTGTTGCTATTATAACTCCTGAAACAGCAACCAGAAGGGTATTAAGTAGTCCAACTATCGCTGCATGAGCATGTGTATCAGTAGGTGAATAAGATATGAATGGCTGAAAAGTTATATCGTATCCTGCGGGATAGTTTAAGAACCCGAAGCTGAATTCTTTCCCTGCCTTTTCCAAGTTAGTAGCAACATTGTTTCCGATCATTCCAAGAATAGTGAACAAAATCACCATGGTTAGAATTTGAATAGTTATTGACCTGTGCTGCTGGTTACGCCAAAGACGCAGCAGTAGTGGAGTGGTTTCTTTTTTGGCGGAAGTTGAATCCATGCGGAGGAACCCCCGTTGAATCAAATGTGAAATTTAATGTGCAAAATTTGAAAAAGCGCGCAGACTCCAATTACATGAGCATACACGCTTTTAAGAATCTTAGTTAAATAACGAAGATTAACGGAAAGGTGGTGAATATTGGAGACCACCACGAGTCCAAAGGTCATTTAAACCACGAGCCAAGCCGATAGGTGTATTTTCACCAATATTTCTCTCGAAAATCTCACCATAGTTCCCAACTTGTTTTATGATTTGGTAAGCCCAGTCTTTACTCAATCCAAGCTCTTCTCCTTGGCTTCCCTCAACACCAAGCATACGAAGAATTTCCGGATTATTGGCACTCTTCATACTGTCTACATTTGAGGACGTAACTCCTAATTCCTCTGCAGTCACTGTTGCATTATAAACCCATCGAACAATGTCTGCCCATTGGTCATCCCCTTGACGAGTAGCTGGACCTAAGGGTTCCTTGGAAATAATTTCCGGAAGAATCATATGGTCATTTGGGTTAGGAAAGGTGGAGCGGGTTGCAGCCAAACCAGAGGCGTCCGTTGTGTATATATCACAGCGGCCTGCAAGATATGCTGCTCTTGCCTCTGAGTTTTTCTCAATTGCAACTGCTTCATAACTCATATTATTAGTACGGAAAAAGTCGGCAAGATTCAATTCTGTTGTGGTACCGGTTTGTATGCATACCGAAGCACCGTCCAACTCTTTAGCACTTTTTACACCAAGGCTTTTGTTGACCATGAAGCCCTGACCATCGTAGTAATTTACACCGACGAAAGTCAATTTCACACCTACATCACGAGAAAAAGTGATGGTTGTATTACGCCACAACACATCTCCTTCACCCGAATTAAGCTTGGTGAAACGAGTTTTACCTGTTGAGGTTACAGCCTTAATTTTGGACGCATCGCCCAAAATAGCTGCTGCAGTAGCACGGCAGAAATCAATGTCGAAGCCTTTCCAATTTCCACTTTCATCCGGATATGCAAATCCAGCAATACCTGTGCTAACAACACAGCGAAGCTCTCCACGAGACTTCACATCTTCTAGGGTTCCGGCAGATACCGGTAACACCAAAGCACCGACTGCAATTAAAGCCAGTGTAGATTTTAATAGTGCTCTCATAATTTTTCTCCTGTGAACACATTTACGAATTTCTATCCCAGATTATGTGGGACATTGTTATATCGAACGCTCCAGTTTTAATTAAATTGCTGTTTCTGTCAAGTCGAAAGGATATAAAATTAGCCTTTAAAAAATTTGTGTATCTAATTTTAAAAACAATTCATTTAATTGAATATTTCATCTATTTGAGTTTGGAACTCCTTACGACGCTTTTTTTCCTTCAATGGGTTGTTGGCATTCTGGTGATCATCTGCTGAAAACAAGCCAAATTGATGCATCTTTTTCTCGAGAGCAAGTGATTCGAGGCTGCTAATAAGCCAGAAAGGTCTTTCCACGTCTTCAGATTTTGAAAAGTCTTTAAGAATATGAACTTTCCAACCTACAAATTTTTTTTCACATTTAACACGTTTGTAAAGACATCGCAACAAATACATTCTTTGAAATTCCTGGAAATGAAACCCAAATTGGAAAACTGCTTCAGGAAAATTCCATTCCCACCCAGAATTAAATTCTTTCAATAAGTCCTTCATGTATTGGTTCTCATTTTCAGAAATTTTGATTTTCTTGATTGATTCTTTTTTTGCTCTTCTAATCTTTAAAGATGATTTAGTGAACTTTCCCCTTTCACTAGCATCATATAGTTTCAATTTACATTTCGGTAGTTCCTCTTCAAGGATACGAATTATTTCAAAGCTTTCCCGTGTAATAGTATCACTCGAGTTACTAAATTGTAGCCATTTAATTGTTTCATTATTATCGTTTTGCTCGTTTAGCAAAATTCTGTTTTCCTTTGCAAGCATCCATTCCATTACTTCTGAGCGAGAGTAAGCACAAACATATAAACACCGGCATCTAAACTTATCTCTATGGTCAACAACAAGAAATACCTGCTGTTCGTTGTTTTCGGCAATTCGCATCCAGCCAATTGAGAATTTTTCGAGCCATTTCTCGAAATTGAAAAATGAATCATTGTTTTTCTTAAAACTCCCATTATGAAGACTGTCATAATGCAACTGTGCGGTATCTGTAAGTTCTTTTCTAAATAGTTTCAGTCCATTTTCATCAAATTTAGGCCAAGGTAAAAACAATTCAGGAATTTTGAAACGAGGTAGGCTTTTCTCGAGAAAAATCCGTAATTCGTTTACTGAAGCTGAGCCAGAACTTTTAATAAAAGCAATAGGTCTTTGGCCAAAAACATGGTCTTTAACTGCTACTACTTCAGCACGCTCGATTTTCGGGAACTGAAGAAGAATTCTCACTATTTCTTCCGGTTGGATATTTTCTCCACCGGAAATGAACATGCTGTCCTGGCGTCCAGTGACTATTAGGTAATCGTTTCTAGCAGCTAATTGGGATGAGTTTATTTTTTTAACAAGATCGATTCTCTGGAGATTTGTATCATTATTTTTTTTTTATTAAGTAACCTTTATCACCACTTTCAAACCAGCCTTGGCTGTCAAAAGGCTGGTTAAGGCCGGACTCTGAGAGATAACCACAGAAAAGTGTTTTTCCCCTAAGCTCTATTTGATTTTTTGGTGAAATTCTTACTTCACGAAAAGGCAGTACTTCTCCAACCGCTAACCATCCCTTTTTGGTTTTTACGGGACTGGATGTTGCAATTTGAGAAGCCATCTCTGTTGAACCGTAAGTTGTCAGAAGTTTTAATCCAAGCTTTGAAGAATGTTCCATTATTGATTCGGGAACTGTTGCACCTCCAATTAAGATATACTTCAGGTTATTCAATGATTTTCTCCCTTTTACTGTTTTCAAAATACGCTGTAATTGTGTTGGCACTAAGGAAAGATGAGTAATTTTATTTTTCACTATGTTTTGGATCAATGACTTGTTTCTTTCCGGTATAACAATGGAAGATCCTGAAAGCAGGGATCTAAAAAAGATGGCAAGCCCTCCCACATGAAACAGTGGCAGTGATAAAAGCCATCGGTCTCCGGGTTTAAATGGAACTATCCTGTTTGCACCCAAAGCACTAAAAAAATGGTTTGACAGAGTATGCACAACTGCTTTTGGAAACCCGCTGCTTCCGGAAGTAAAGATTATAGTACTCCAAGAATCTGGATTCAATTTCGGCAACTCTATTACTTTTTTGAACTGTGATTCTGTGCGGGTATTATTTTCAGAAAAAGTTATATCACATTTTATTTTTTGAAGCAGTTCTTCCTTTTGTTTTGGTGGAAATTTTGGATTCAGTGGCACAACAATCCCCTCCCGCATCCAAATTGCCATCATAGCGAGCAACAGGAATTCATAGTTTTCTGAGCAAACGCAGATTTTTCTTCTGTCAATGTTCAAAGAATCGCCTAAAAAGCTGGCCTCATTAAAAAATTCAGAAAAAGTCCAAGATCGTTTTTCATTTATAAGTAAGGGGAGGTTTTTATATTTTTTGTTTAACTGTTTTAACAGGTTTTCATTTATTTCAACCATAAGTTTTAACAGACATCTTGAGAAATTTTATTAAGATAATCCTTGTTTGCAACTGGCCACTTTTTGGGGAATATATAATTTCCTTGTGAAATGGAAAAAGGTGGATCTGCTATGTCATATTGAAAGAATTTTGCGCTATCAAGTCCAGCAGGCTCCCTTTTTTTCAATAGACACAGGTCTGTAAATGCTATCCAGTTAAGTCCAATACCACTTTCCATACTGCTACTTATTATCGCCTGCATATTGAACTTTGCAGCGTGATTTATCCATAAACGTGTATTTACCGAACCACCCAAAATACTTGGTTTCAAAATCAATGCACTTATTGCAGAATTTGGCAGTTCTTTGGGATCGGGATTAGTCCATAATGTTTCGTCAAGGGCAATCTGCATTCCTGTGTGCTCGTAAAGTTTTTTAAGTTGTTTAAAATTTCTAAGCGGCTCCTCGCAATATTCAACGTTAAAGTCTCTTATCCCCCTTGCAAACTCTGATGCTTGCTTAAATTCCCATCTACGGTTTGCATCAACACGCAGGGAAATTTGATTTCCTAAAATTTTTTCTGCAATTTCCAGCCTTCTTAAATCTTCGTGGACTTTGAATTGCCCAACCTTTATTTTAACTGTCTTAAATCCGTCGAGTTTAATGTTTTCACATTGGCTCCTTAAATCAAGATCGGAACCTGTGACCAAACCATTCACTGGGATTTTTTTTATCGCGATATTTTTTTCTGCCCTACTACTTTCAAAAAAGGGTTCCGCTTTAAAGTTAACCTTTTCTCCTAAATCAAATTTTTTAAATAATTTACGCCAAGCCATTTCAAATCCAAAACGGACTGAGGGAGGCAAATATTTGAATAAATCTGGTTCTTGTTTAAAATAATTTGAGAGGAATTTTTTTAGTTGAAATTCTGCCTGCGACAATGACTCAGTATGCATTAATGGCAATGGAGAAATTTCACCATCACCAAAATTTCCTGCTTGATCGTATAGACGTAGAATAAGACCTTTTCTTACCTTAGTTGTTTGACCAAGTATCTTTAAAGGATTTTTTAATGTAAGAGAATAACTGTAAAGTTCCCATCTGAAGGTATTCATAATTATCCTATCCACCATCCTATTGAAAAAAGAATACTGTAAAGAATTATAAGTTTGCCTGAGGTATTTAATGTCTGGTTTAACTCCCTGCCACTTACTCCAGAAATAATCTGACGGATTGCTGAACTACCGGGAATAAGTATCAGAATTGAAATACATGCATACCATTTCTCGTTTAACCATAAAGCTAGCAAAACTGGGAGTATTAATGCGGAACAAAATAGTACTAGGTATTCAGCACGCGCAAAAGTAGGTCCAAAACGAACCGCCAGTGTCATTTTACCTGCTTTTCGGTCTGTTGGTAAGTCCCGTAAATTATTTACAACTAGTAGTGAGGTTGCTAATAAACCAGGACCTAATCCAGCGAAAAAAACCACCTCATTGACCTCTAATGCCTGTACATAAAAAGTTCCACATACAGCAACTGGACCAAAAAATATCAGCACAAATAAATCTCCCAGTCCTAGATAACCTAGTGGCCACGGACCGGCTGTGTATAGTATCCCTGAAGAAATGGAAAGTAGTCCTACTAATACAATCGGCCAACCTCCTCGGTACACCAAATATAAGCCTACCAATGTCGCAAGTCCAAATGTTAAAACAAAATTTCGGAACATAGTTTTGGGTGCTACATATCCAGCTTGAGTTACCCTCAAAGGCCCCATACGTTCTTCATTATCAGCTCCCTTAATATAGTCGAAATAGTCGTTGGCGAAGTTAGTACCTATTTGAATTAAAAGGGCTCCGGCAAGAGCAGCAAATGCTGACCCAGCATGCCCCTGTCCAACTGTATAGGCCATTGTTGTGCCAATCATAACAGGGGCAACTGCAGCAAAAAGAGTTTTTGGACGAACTGCCAAAAACCAAACTCGAAGATGTTGCTTAGTTTTCATGGCTGACGAGTAAATTGGCTAAAATTCGGTTTACGTTTTTCCAGATATGCGTTCCTTCCTTCCTGTCCTTCTTCTGACATATAAAAAAGCATTGTAGCGTTACCAGCTAGTTCCTGAATTCCTGCTTGACCGTCACAATCTGCATTCATTGCAGATTTTAAACAGCGTAGAGCCATAGGTGAGTTCTTGAGCATTTCTCTCGACCACTGAAGTGTTTCCTCTTCAAGATTTTTCAATGGTACTACGGAGTTTACGAGACCCATTTCAAGAGCCTGCTGGGCATTGTATTGGCGGCAGAGAAACCAGATTTCCCTCGCTTTTTTCTGACCAACAATTCTTGCCAGATAACATGATCCATAACCTCCATCAAATGAACCTACTTTAGGACCTGTCTGGCCAAAGATAGCGTTATCTGCTGCGATAGTTAGATCACACATTACATGTAAAACATGACCTCCGCCAATGGCATAACCAGCTACCATGGCTACAACAGGCTTTGGGCATGATCTTATTTCTCGCTGAAAATCTAAAACATTGAGTCTTGAATGACCGGTTTCGTTGTCCTCATATCCGGAGTCACCGCGAACTCGCTGATCACCCCCGGAGCAAAAGGCTTTATTACCTTCTCCCGTCAAGATTATTACACCTATTTCTGTGTCTTCACGTGCATCTTCTAATGCACTGCGCATTTCTCGGACCGTAAGTGGTCTGAATGCGTTTCTAACCTCAGGACGATTAATTGTGATTTTTGCAATTCCTTCTTCTGATTTTTCATATTTAATATCAGTGTAGCTTTCAAATGTTTTCCAGTAGTTTTCGCTCATACTGCTCCATTTTTATAAAATTATTTTAATTTATAATAAAATTTCATCCTAACATACGTCCTAACTTAAGACGATAAAAATCTAGGAGTTATTTTTTTGAAGAAAATTTTAAAAAACTTGATTTAATTCATAATAAAGTGTGATAATCCTCACTTGTTGAAAATTTAAATAAATAGATTTAAAAATGTATGCAATAATTCGTGCTGATGGCAGACAATATCGTGTTGCTAAGGGTGATATCATTAGATTTGATAGAATGAAAGCTGATCCAGGGGAAGCGTTTGAAACAAGTCAGGTATTAGCCGTTGCTGAAGCAGACAACAAGTTGAAGATAGGGAGTCCTGTGGTGGAAGGTGCAAAAGTCGAAGGTACTATTTTGGAGCACGGGAAAGACAAGAAAATTATTGTATTTAAAAGGAAGCGCAGAAAAACTTACCGAAGGAAGTATGGTCATCGTCAAGACCACACACTTGTAAAAATAGATAAAATAAGTACAAAATCTCCTGCAGCTAAAAAGACAGTGCAGGAAAAAACAGTGAAAGTGACTGTTGAAGCGCCAAAATCTCCTGCAAAAAAAGTTACAGTAAAAAAAGCTACAGCCAAAAAACCCGCAGCTAAAAAATCTACTTCAAATAAATTGGAAGAAAATAAACCAAATACATAAAAAATCATAATGGCACATAAAAAAGCAGCCGGAAGCAGTCGCAATGGAAGGGATTCTCAAGGTCAAAGAAGAGGTGTGAAGAAATTTGGTGGAGAACAAGTAAAAGCAGGAAATATACTTGTGCGTCAAGTCGGCTCAACTTTCCATGCAGGGACAAATGTCGGTACGGGCAAAGATTACACATTGTTTTCTAAAGTTTCGGGTCACGTTAAGTTCAGCCAAAAAGGAAACGGTAAACATAAAAGAAAATACATTAGTGTAGTTCCTCTGCAAGAAGCTGTTTCTGCTTCCGTTTGAGATATGGGTGTAAAGCCCCGTTCGCTTTCTGGTATTAAGCCTACTGGTACACCCCATTTAGGCAACTATTTGGGCATGATTAAACCTGCATTACAAATGCAGGAGACGCACGAAACTTTTTATTTTATCGCTGATTATCATGCTCTCACTTCCACACACGACCCCAATAAGCTAAAAGAAAATTCGTACGATCTCACAGCCATTTTTGCCTCGTTGGGAATGGATTTTGAGAACCACGCGTTTTTTCGGCAATCAGATATTCCAGAAGTTACAGAACTGACTTGGATTCTTTCCTGTATTACACCAAAGGGTCTAATGGAAAGGGCACATGCATTTAAGGATGCCAATTCTAAAAAACTCGAAGTTAATATGGGATTATTCAGCTATCCTGTTCTTATGGCATGTGACATATTGATATATGATTCGAATTTTGTGCCTGTGGGAAAGGACCAGCGCCAACATCTGGAAATTACAAGAGACCTCGCCATTCGCTTTAATAACCTTTTTGGAGAGGTATTTGTTATCCCAGAAGCAATTATACAAAATGATGTTGCTACAATACCGGGACTTGACGGCAGGAAAATGAGCAAATCATATGGAAATGTGGTTCCGTTGATGGCTTCGGAAACTCAATTTCGGAAATCCATAATGAAGATTACTACAGATTCAAAAACAGTTGAAGAATCTAAGGACCCTGATAAATGTAATGTTTTTGCTCTTTATAAGTGTTTCTCGTCAGATTCAGACCAGAAAAAGTTGGCTTCGCTCTATCGAGCAGGCGGGTTGGGCTATGGTGAAGCTAAACAGTTTTGTTTTGAAGCACTAAATTATGAACTCAGGGAGCCAAGGGAAAAATATCAAGAAATTAGAAAAGATCTTCCTCAATTGGAAGGCATACTGGAGTCTGGTCGAGATAAGGCTCGAGAAATTGCAAGGCAAGTCACCGATAGAGTACGTTCAAAAGTTGGTCTTTAACTAATTATTCCCTATTTTAAATCAGAAATAAGCTCAACCGCCTCAATAATTCATTAATCTTCAATCCTCTTCACGTTTTAAATTATGGTTCCCGAAATACTATCATCGCGTTATGCAAGTTCAGAAATTTCAGAAATCTGGTCACCTGAGGGCAAGATAATACTCGAACGAGAATTTTGGATTGTTGTTATGAAGGCACAGCAAAAATTAGGGGTTGATATTCCAGAATCAGCAATTAATTCTTATGATAAAGTTAAGAATAAGATTAATCTGGAAAGTATTTCAAAACGTGAAAAAAAACTGCGTCATGATGTAAAGTCCCGAATAGAAGAATTTTGTGATTTAGCTGGACACCAGCATATACACAAAGGGCTTACAAGCAGGGATTTGACAGATAATGTAGAGCAGTTGCAAATTTTCCGTTCACTAAAGATCATACGTCTAAAGGCAATTGCTGTTCTAAATCAAATGGCGTCATGGAGTTTACGGACGAAAAATATTTCTCTTGTTGCTCGAACACATAACGTTCCAGCACAACCTACAACTTTAGGGAAACGAATATCTATGTTTGGAGAGGAGATCATGTATGCACTTGGCAAGCTGGACCAACTTATTGAAAATTATCCCATAAGGGGTATCCAAGGTGCAGTTGGAACAGGACTTGACCAATTAGAACTCATGAAAGGTGATGAAAAAAAGGTGAGTAAACTGAATAAGCTTGTTGTAGAACATTTTGACTGTGATTTAGTCATTAACTCTGTAGGGCAAATATATCCAAGGAGTCTTGATTTAGAGACAGTAAAGACTCTGATTGCAATAAGTTCAGGAATTTCCAGTTTTGCAAAAACATTGCGTTTGATGGCAGGCCAAGATTTAGTAACGGAAGGGTTTAAGCAGGGACAAATAGGTTCGTCAGCAATGCCTCATAAAATTAATGCCCGTACATCAGAGCGCATCTGCGGATTTCACCATGTTTTGAATGGCTATGGTACAATGCTAACCGGGATAAGTGGCGATCAATGGAATGAAGGAGACGTCTCCTGTTCGGTTGTGCGTCGTGTTGCTCTCCCTGGATCTTTCTTTGCGGTCGATGGGCAGCTTGAAGCAACACTTACTGTGTTGAGTGAAATGGTTTTTTTTGAAGGCAGAATTAAAGAAGAAATTCAGCGAAATCTACCTTTTCTGTTATCAACTGTGATATTGATGAAAGCTGTTCAAAAGGGAGGAGGTAGGGAAGACATTCACCTTGCGATTAAAGAAATTGCAATCATTGTAACTGAAGGCCAAAAGAAAGGCACGCACAATGTTAATGACTTTGCACATCTTATAGCTGAGGATCAAAGAATCCCCCTATCTTTAAAGGAAATTAACTCAATTCTTAATGATCCTAAAAACCTCATGGCGTTAGCCCCTGAGCAGACTGAAAAATTTGTCTTATCGGTTGAAAAATGGACATCCACATTCCCGGAAGCTAAGGGAATAACTCCTAAAGAGATTCTCTAGGAGAATGAGGGGACGTTTACAAGTCTACTTACTAATAAGCCTCAACTATTCTGCGGACTCATACTTCTTCAATTCTACAGATTTAAGTTTTGCAAGACGCAATTTTGAATATACTTCTATGATGAAAGGACGAAGTTCATTAATATCCTCATCATCAGCGTTTTCAGCAAAAAATTCCTGGTATTTATCTAGAGCGGGCACTAAAAGTCCATTGTCTTTAAGCAGACCTGCATAAAGGAACCCGCTTTCATCCATTTTTATAATACCGTCTTTTTGTTTGTTGAACTTTGCTAATTTTTTCCCTGACAAAACTTTCACGTTTGCGGGGTCAGAGGTGTAAGCAACTTCTCCACTTTCATCAAGTACTTCAACAAAATATTTTTGTTTTTTGTTTATAGGTTTAATTTTTGTGCGAACAATTTCTTTTGAAGTAGCAGGGACATCGTAGACAGCAGAATCTGTCCAGTCTTTACTTTTTCGGTCCTGTTTACCTATGTGAAGCTTGTATGTATATTTAGACCCAGCAGTTTCCCATGCCAATTCGGAGAAATCTTTTGAAACTGTTGTAGTAGCTAGCTTTAAGTGAATACCCTCTTTATGAACAGAACGTCTAACAGTTGTATATTTCTGAGTCTTTTTAAACTGTTTTGACAAACCTGCTAGCAATCCCCCTCCGGCATCAGTTTCGCCAAGATTACCTTCCAGAGCTTGAAGTCCCTCCGTAGTCACTTTGACCTTGGAATTAGCTGTTAGTTGGGTAGTTTCGCTAGTTTCCTGATTCATATATTTAACCGAACTGTCTGAACTTACCTTTACAAGATAATCTTTATAAACAAACTTGTTTCGTCGGACTTTTTTCCAGCGCTTGCCGTTTTTGCTATATTCGATCTTTCCCTTAATTTCAACCAGCATTCCCAAAGGAATCTTTTTTGCTAAAGTCGGTTGCAGCAAAAATAAGGAGACGAATGATAAGGATAGTATGAGTTTCAACAAGTACATAAAACCTCCTGAGGGATTAATTTAGAAAATCTTGTTATGAAGTATTTGAAGTTCAAATCATCTTAAATCTAACACAACTTTACTATATAGGCAACATTTAATACTAACAAACCCGTTTAAATCTTTAAAAG
>MDTG01181177.1_pt1 | contig 16112 bp, 22 predicted proteins | sample 811421 | NCBI WGS metagenome assembly MDTG01 (sample SAMN05326645, study PRJNA326480) | marine metagenome | isolation source: seawater | place: Pacific Ocean: South East | collected 2011 | reverse complement strand
TCTAGTTCCTTTTTCTTTCTTTGCTCTTCAGCTTTTTTAGCTGCTTCTAGTTCCTTTTTCTTTCTTTGCTCTTCAGCTTTTCTAACGGCTTCTAATTCCTTTTTCCTTTTTTCTTCTTCAGCTTTTTTAGCTGCTTCTAGTTCCTTTTTCTTTTTTATATCATCAACATTGTTTAGAATTTGATCTGGAGGAATAAGTTTTATTTTTTTTTTCGATCCGTCAATTGGAGGAGAAAGTAACCTTTGTTCTGAACTTGGTTCATCAATAATTATTTTTTTTATTTTTACGGTTTCTTGAGATACTGAGTTTGAGGCTGAATCCAGAAAAGTTGGAAGAATTATTAAAGATACTAATGAAATTTTAGATATTATTTTTAGTTTTTTGATCATCTTATTTAATTATTGTTTTTCTAGCATCTCTTTAACTAACTTTTCAATATATTTATTACCAGCTAGGTAGATATTAGTATTTCTATGTAAAAAAGTTAATAGCATTCCACCTGATTCGTTAGTTATTAAGTTGCATATCGAGAGAATTTTATTGCAAGGATTCGCAAACAAACAACAATCTATCTTTCCACTTGCCAGATTACACAAATCAATAAAAATTGACCCTGTTTCTCTTTGTATAATTCCTTTATGTGTGAGAGTGTTTTTTATAAACATAATTGCCTCTGAATCATCGGGTTCATTAGTTTTTTTAAATATACTAACTACTGAGTTTGAAATTTCTCTCCTATCTGACACTCTTATTCTTTCATCATTTTTGTAACTCCCTAATCCTTTTTGAAAATAAAAAAAATTATCTTTTACAGGGTTGAAGAAAAAACTGGCTTTAATTTGTTTTTCTTCTTTTAGAGTAATATTTATGAAAAAATTTTCATTTGCTCTTGAAAAATTAAGCTTGTTATCGATGAAATCAACTAGCCAGCAATTTTCAAGATCATCTCTAAATTTTCTAGTAATTTCAAATTTTGGCCTAACTTTTTGTAAAATCAAAATAACTTTTTTTTCAATATTTGATTCCGACTCATTTATAAAAGAATTAAAATCTCTTATAGAGCTTTGAAGTTTTTCAATTTCACAAAAATCTCTCACAATCGACTTACATTCTTTTCTTACATTTCTAGATAAAATGTTTAATAATGGCGAAACATATGTCATTTTAATCTCTTGATTTCTCTATATACTCTAAATTTTCAGAATTGATTATTATTTCATCACCTTCTTTAATGTGTTGGGGAACAAGTATTTTTACATCTTTTGAGGTTATTGCATTTTTGAAGGAGGAAGATGCTGTTTGCCCCTTAACTACAGCATCAGCATTTTTGATTTTAACTTTTAAAGATTTAGGAAATTTTACACTTGCAATTTCACCATCAATAATATCTAAAAACAATTGCATTCCATCTTCTAAAAAATTTTCATTACCTGTCAGGAGATTAACATCAATAGTTATTTGTTCATAGCTAGAGTTGTCCATTACAGTTATTATCTCATTTTCTAAAAAAAGATAAGTTACAACTTTTTCATTTACTGTTACTTTTTCAATATTTTCTGAGGTTCTTAGCCTTTCATTAAGTTTTGATCCATTCTTTAAATCTCTCATTTCAAGTTGTATATAAGCCCCACCTTTGCCTGGTTTAATCGTATTCGTACTGAGAACTTGCAAAAGTTTATCTTTGAATTTTATAACATTCCCGACTTTTACAAGATTTGCAATAATTTTCATTATAAACACCTTTCATTTAGTGACTTACGAAATAATTTAGCAGATTCTTCGGGTCCATTTTTAAAATTCCACAAACTGTCTATAATTGCAACGTAATTTGGTCTTATTAATTGTAATTTAAGAATGTTTTTGTGATTAATTCCACCAATTAGAGTAAATGGTAGTGAGATGTTTTTTTTAATTTGCAAAACTTTCTTTATATCTATTTTATTTTTATTTTTATTTTTCGTTTTAAACATTGGCCCAAATGCCAAATAATTAGCTCCTTCATTGGATGACTTAATACATAAACTTATTGAATCTGAGCAACTACTTCCAATTATAAAGTCTTTCCCAAACCTTTTTCTCGCACTTATACAAGATTGATCATTAGGGCCAAGATGTATTCCATCAAATGAAAATTTCTCTGCTATTTCAAAATCATCATTAATTATCATTTTGATTTTTTTTTTTTTACAAATTTTTGAAAATGAAGAATAGTTTTTTTCTACGAAATTCAATCTTTTATATAATTGTTTGAATTTTGGTCTGAATTGGAAAAATTTAACTGGAATTATATCACTTAATCTGTCGAATTTTTTTGGGCAGAAATTTGAATTTTCATATGGAGGTGAAATGATATAAAATTCCATAATTTTTAAATCAACTTTATTGGATTTTTTTAAATTTTTCTGTAAATAGTATATTTACTTCTTTTTTTTTTGCTATTGACATTATTTTATTTAAGATTTTCTTATCTAGTTTTGTACTTATTGAAATTTCTTTTATTCCTATTTCCATTAAAGCTAGTGTCAAGCCAACATCAGTTTTTGATTCAACAATAAAATTTATATTATGTTTTTTTATTTTTTCTTCCAAAGATTTGACCACCAGGGGTCCTTGCCACTGTAAAGCTTTAAATGAATGAAAAACATTAATTTTTTGTTTATGAATTTTTTTTAAAAGAATTAAAATTTCATCTAAGTTGTTTGTTTTAAAAGTTAAATAGTCATAAATTTTCATTTACTTTAGTATTGATGCTACATCAACTAATCTATTAGAGAATCCCCATTCATTGTCGTACCAGGCTAAGATTCGACAAAACTTTTCATTAATAACTTTCGTTTCACTTAAATCAACAATAGAACTATTAGGGTTATGATTAAAATCATTAGAAACTAATGGTTCATTGGTTGTTTGTACAATATTATTAAAATCTCCCTTTTCAGCAGATACAAATAATTTATTGAGTTGCTCTTTGTTTGTGTTTTTTTTTGAAATAAATTTCAAATCAACAAGAGAAACATTGACTGTTGGAACTCTTATGGCGCTCCCATCTAATTTCCCTTTGAGTTCTGGAAGAACCTCAGATACTGCTCTTGCTGCTCCAGTAGATGTCGGAATAATTGAAATCAATGAGTTTCTTGCCCTTCTTAAATCTTTATGAATTGTATCAATTGTGTGTTGATCCCCGGTTACTGAGTGAACTGTTGTCATATAACCAGCCTCAATTCCTATTGATCTATCAATTAAAAATGCTAGAGGTGCCAAACAGTTTGTAGTGCAAGAACCATTGGAAATTATTTTGTCCTTTTCTGTGATTTGATGATGATTTATCCCATAAACAACAGTTATATCTGGGTCTTCTGCAGGTGCAGATATCAGAACTCTTTTAGCTCCAGATTTCAAATGTTTTTGAGCATCTATTCTCTTTGTGAATCTTCCAGTACACTCTATTACCAAATCAACATCGAGATCTCCCCAATTTAGTAACTCAGGATTTGATTCACTTAAGAATTCAATATTATGGTTTTTAATTTTTAAGTTTGATTGGTTATTTGCAAATTTTTCCTGGAGCACTCCGTGAACTGAGTCATATTTTAGCAAGTGAAGGTTGGTCTCAATTTGACCCAAGTCATTGATAGCAATGACCTCTAAATTTTCCAGATTTCTCTCAATTATAGACCTTAATGTTAGTCTTCCAATTCTTCCAAATCCATTAATAGCAATTTTTAATTTCATATCAATTATTTTATAGTTATTGATTAATGAATAATTATAATAATGTAAAGAAGAAGATATTATTTTGGTTATATGGAACATGATAAGTTAAAAAAAATTTTAAAGAAAATTAAGATTTTGAAAAAAAAAACTCAACTAATGTCAATTAGTCAGAAAAATTCCCCTGACAAAAATATTTTGAAAAAGGTTGTTACTTCTTTGAGGAAGGTTGTGGTTTTTCTAGAAAAAAATAATTAGTTTATGTCAGTATTAAAATTGAAAATAGATAAAGTGGAATATGAAATTGAATGCAAACAGGGTGAAGAAAATTTACTTCGAGAAGTTGAGGTGCTTATTAATGAAAAAATTACTAACAATCCTCAGTTCAGATCTCTGCCAACTTCAAAAATGTTTTTGATGATTGCGTTGACCTTAGCTGGAGATTTGAATGTGTTAAAAAAAGAAAATGAATCAGTTGATAAACAATATGATGAAATTATAAGTGAACTGGATAATCTTGAAAAAATTTTAGAAAAATAGAATGAATTTTAATAAAAATAATTTGAGGAAAAAAGGTCAAATTTTACGGCAATCAATTAGTAAAAGATTCATAAAAGAAAAAAAAATAATTTCAAATCTTTTTTCTCTGGAAATTACTAATAAAGATATAGTTGCAGGATATTATCCAAATAAAACCGAGGTAAATATTATGTCGTATATCGAATATTTAGATACTATAAAGATTCAAGTCTGCTTACCTTACATAAAAAAAAAAGATTCATACCTTCTTTTTAGAAGTTGGAATAAAAATACATGTTTAAAAAATGGTATGTATAATATACCCACACCATCCTCAGGTATATTATGTACTCCTTCAATTTTATTAATCCCTATGATTGCATTTGATCAAAACAAAAACCGTCTAGGTTATGGTGGAGGATTTTATGATAGAACGATTTCATTTTTAGAAGAAAAAAATAAAATTTTAAAAATTGGTGTAGCCTTTGAGGAGCAAAAAATTGCTAGTATACCGACAATGAATTACGATAAAAAATTAGATATGGTTATAACTCAAAATGGTATAATTAAATGAATATATTAGTTTGTGGTGATATTGTTGGAAAATCCGGAAGAAATGTTTTGAGGAACTTACTTCCAAACCTGATAAAAGAAAAACAGATTGATTTTGTAATAGCTAATGGTGAAAATGCAGCAAATGGTTTTGGAATAACTAAAAAGATATGTGAAGAATTGTATTCATATGGTGTAGATGCTATAACAACAGGAAATCATATTTGGGATCAAAAAGAGATAATTGAACATATCGAAAATGACAAGCGACTCATTAGGCCCTGTAATTACCCAAAAAATACTCCAGGAAATGGATTTGGAATTTTTCAATTAAAAAATGGTAGTGAAGTTGTAGTAATAAACTTGATGTGTAGATTATTTATGGATCCCCTTGACAATCCCTTTGAATCGATAGACGAGACTTTAGATATCTTGAAATCAAAATTTAATAATTCAATTTTTTTTGTTGATATTCATGGAGAGTCAACTTCAGAAAAAATGGCTTTAGCTCATTTTATAGATGGAAGAGTTACCGGTATTGTGGGAACTCACACGCATGTTCCTACTTCAGACTTACAAATTTTGGAAAAAGGAACTTTTTATCAAACTGATTTAGGCATGTGTGGTGATTACGATTCTGTAATTGGAATGAAAAAAGAATATTCAATTAATAGATTTACAAAAAAACATCTTAAGTCAAGATTAGAAACTGCTGATGGTGAAGGAACATTATGCGCAACTCTTATGCAAATTAACGCTGAAGATAAAAAAGTAGTCAATTTTGACCAAATTATTCTTGGTGGCAAACTTCAAAAGAAATAATTTATGGCAGGTCATTCGAAATTCAAAAATATTATGCATAGAAAGGGTGCTCAGGATAAAAAGAGAGCTAAACTTTTTTCTAGATTGATAAGAGAGATTTCCGTTGCAACTAAACTAGGTTCTAATGATCCAGATTCAAATCCAAGGCTCAGAACTGCAATTAACAATGCCTTAGCTTCGAACATGACAAAAGACAGCATCGATAGAGCTATTAAAAAAAATTCATCCAACGAAGATGAAAATATAATTGAAGAAATTATTTATGAAGGGTTTGGTCCAGGTGGTGCTGCAATAATTATCGAAACAATGACTGACAATAGGAACCGAAGTGCTTCAGAAATTAGATCAACATTTTCAAAGTATAATGGTAATTTGGGAATTAGCGGATGTGTAAAACATAATTTTAAAAGATTGGGAATTATAAGTTATGATTCAAAAGTTTCTTCTTTTGAAGATTTCTTCGATTTTTGTTCTTCGTTAGATGTTATAGATATTATTGAAAATGACAGCGTCTTCGAGGTTTTAACAGATGTTGAATTATTTAATAAATCATTAGAAATTTTGGAAAAAAAATTTTCTATTTCTAAGTTTTCTGGTTTGGAATGGCGTCCTATAAATACTATAGATATTAATAGTGAAGATGACGCTAACAAACTATTAACACTTCTTGAAAAACTTGAGGAGCTTGAAGATGTTCAAAATATAGCTTCTAATTTTAATATAAATGATATACTGATGGAAAAATTGATTTGAGTAAAAACAATCTTATTTTAGGTGTTGATCCTGGATTGAATATCACAGGTTGGGGATTAGTTGAAAAAAATAAAAATAAAGATATATACATAGCGCACGGCTCCATAAAAAGTGATAAAAAAGAAGATTTGGGGTTTAGACTAAATAGAATTTATGAGGAAATTTCTCAAAAAGTGGAAATATATTCACCAAATTCAATTGCTATAGAAAAAATATTTGCAAATAAAAACCCAGATTCTACTCTTAAATTAGGGAAGGCTAGGGCGATGATTTTTTTAGTTGCTGCAAGAAAAAACTTAGGAATTTTTGAATATTCACCAAATACAATAAAAAAAAATTTAGTTGGTTATGGACATGCTAGCAAAAAGCAAATTATTGCTATGATAAAAAGATTCTTTCCAGAAACAACTATTGATGATGAGGATTCGGCAGATGCTCTTGCAGTAGCAATATGCCATTCCATGCAAATAGAATCAAAGATCAGGCTTTTTTCATAATGATTGTAAAGTTGAAAGGATATATCGACTCTTTTTCTGATGAGTTTATAGACATTGATGTTCAAGGTGCAGTGTTTAGAGTTTTTACATCAAAAAGAAATATAGATTCGCTTAACGAAAAAAATTCCATTATTAATTTACATGTTTATGAGCTTATCAAAGAAAATGAAAGACTTTTTTTTGGGTTTATTGATTCAGATGAGAGAGAGATCTTTTCTGAATTGCTAACAGTTCAGGGAGTTGGGGGGAAAATGGCAATTAATATTATGTCTTATCTAGAAATAAAAGATATAATCAATTCAATAACTTCTGAAAATACTAAAGTTTTTTCAATGGTATCAGGTGTGGGAAATAAATTAGCTACAAGAATAGTGAATGAGTTAAAAGAAAAGTTTAAAAAAAAGAACCTAGAACAGGAAATTCATTCAGGTAAGAAAACAAGTAACCAATTTCAGGATTTGGTTTCTTGTCTTTTTAATCTTGGCTATGGTCACAAAATTTCTGAGTCGACTGCAAATAAAGTTATCTCTGAAAATGATGGAAAAAGATTAGAAGAATTAATACCTATAGCATTAAAATATTTATCAAAACCAAATATATCATAAGTTATGACAGAAAATAGGCAAAAAGTGGATATAAGACCCAATGAGACTGAAGAGGAGAAAAAAAATAATTTAAGGCCTAAACGAATTAGTGGTTTTATTGGTCAAGATAATTTAAAATCCAACCTTCAAACATATATAATTTCATCAGATAAAAGAAATATTAATCTTGACCATATAATACTGTATGGCCCCCCAGGTTTGGGTAAAACAACTTTGGCCCACATAATAGCCTCAGAAAAAAATGTCAACATCCATTCAACATCTGGTCCAGCATTCACTAAAAAAGGCGACTTGGTTACACTTTTAAGTAATTTAGGTGATGGTGATATTTTATTTATAGATGAAATACATAGATTATCTCCAATAGTTGAAGAAACCCTTTACCCGGCCATGGAGGATTATAAATGTGATTATATTATAGGCTCAGGTCCATCAGCAAGAGTAATGCAAATTTCTATCGAAAAATTTACTTTAATTGGAGCAACTACAAGACTAGGACTACTTTCAAGACCCTTGAGAGATAGGTTTGGCATTCCATTACAACTCAATTTTTATAATCCAAATGATTTGAATGAAATTTTACAGTTAACATCAAAAAAACTTGAGGTAGTTATCGATGAGAATGCCTCCTTAGAAATAGCAAAACGATCAAGAGGTACGCCGAGAATAGCTATCCGACTTCTAAAGCGTATAATTGATTTTTCAATAGTCGATGAGGTGAATAGGATAAACTATGAAATAGTAGTCAAATCTTTAAAAAAAATGAGAATAGACTCAGAGGGGTTGGATGATATGGATCGAAAATATATGAAATGTATATCTATTGATTATAATGGTGGACCAGTTGGTATTGAAACTCTTAGTGCAGCTTTACTTGAGCAAAAGGATATCATTGAAGATGTAATTGAACCTTATTTGATGCAAAGAGGTTTAGTGCAAAGAACATCAAGAGGCAGAGTTTTATCAAAAAAAGGACAAGAACATATTATCAATAATATATAATGAGAAAAATATTCTCTAAAGAAATTGATGTTTATTATGAAGATACAGATTCATCGGGATTTGTGTATCATTCTTCTTATTTAAAATTTGCTGAAAGGGCTAGGAGTGACTTAGTCAGAAGTAAATTTCCAGAAATCATTGATTTGATGAAAAAAAATTCTTTTTTCTTCGTATTAAAACAAGTCAATATTGATTTTTTATTACCATGTTATTTGTATGACAAACTAAGAGTTGATACATTTTTAACAAGTTGTAAATTAGTATCACTCGACATGAGACATTCAATTTTCCGCGACAAACAACTTGTTTGTGAAATAGATGCAAAATTAGTTTGGTTAAATGGTCAAAAAAAAAAACCTTCAAGAGTTCCAGATAACATAATAGCTAGATTTAAATCTTTGGAAGTAGTATAAAGTTTTTATGGATGAGACTATAGAAAAAAAAGTATTAGAGGATTCGAGTGATTTTTCAATTCTTTCAATGTTTCTTCAAGCCGATGTGGTGGTTAAAATTGTAATTGTCTTACTTGTTTTTTCATCTGTATGGTCTTGGGCGATCATTTTTTCTAAATACACATCTTTAAAAAACATTTTACTTGAGTCCGAAGAATTTGAAGAAAATTTTTATGCCAGCGAAACATTGAGTAAATTATCAAAAAGGCTGGGTTCACAACCAACTCACCCTATGGAGGCTGTTTTTTTCTCATCAATGGTATATTTTGAGAGAATTAAAACGGGTTTCTCAAATAAAAGCTTTGAGTTTAAAAAAAGTTTTTGTGATAGTGTGAAAAAAGAAATGCAAATAGTTATAAATAAAGAATTATCTAGTTTGGAAAAAGGTCTGAATTTTCTTGCTTCTGTTGGTTCAACAGCACCATTTATTGGCTTGTTTGGTACTGTTTGGGGAATTATGAATAGTTTCACAGCTATAGGTATATCGCAAAATACTAGTTTGGCAGTAGTTGCCCCGGGAATTGCTGAAGCCTTGTTTGCAACTGCACTAGGTTTGGTTGCAGCTATTCCCTCAGTCCTTTTTTTTAATAAATTTAATAATATGTTAGAAAATATTTCTAACAAATTAGATGTTTTTTCTGAGGAAATAATATTAATCATATCAAAAGAACTTTTCAGGTAGTTAAATTGAAGAAGAAATATAAGAGTAGATCTACAATTTCAGATATTAATGTCACACCATTTGTAGATGTTATGCTTGTTTTACTTATAATTTTTATGGTTACCGCTCCTCTTTTGACTGCTGGAATAAAAGTAAATTTGCCAGAAAGTTCAGCAATTCTTAAAAATGAGAAAAAAGATCCTGTTACGATTTCAATTAATTCAAAAGGTGAAATTTTTATTCAAAAAAATAAGTTCACTCCAGATGGATTGATAAAAAAACTTAGTGCTTTAAAAGCTCAGAATAAAGACTTAAAAATTTATATCAAAGGTGATAAAAAATTAAATTACGGAAAAATTATGGATCTTATGAGTTTCATCAATAAGTCTGGGTTCAAAAAAGTTGCCCTAGTTACAAAACTTAAATAAATTCTCAATGACCTTAGGTCTATTAAAATCTTTTTTTCTTCATTTTGGTATCTTATTGATATTTCTCTATGGTGCAGAAATTTTTAAAAAAAACAAGAGATTCGAAATTTATGAAATTCCTATCGATATAGTTGATATTTCAGACAAGACTATTAATAAAGTTGAAGAAAAAAAACAAAAAAGTAAAAAAACTCCTAATAAATCTGATTTCTTCACACCTCCAGCACCAAAATCCAAGCCAACCCCGCCAGAATTTGCAATAAAAGAAAAAAATAAAAAAAGTAAAAAAAAGATCATAAAAAAAAAAGAAGAAAAAAAAGAGGAAAAAAAAGAGGAAAAAAAAAGAATGGAAAGCATATTGAAGTCCATAGAAAAAATTAAAACCCAAACAAAAAACAACACTGATAAAGATAAAAAGGATGATGATGTAATCAAAGAAGAAGAAATAGAAGAAAAAAAGAATATCAGTCTTGGTGAAAAATTAACAATATCAGAAAAAGATGCTATCAGAAGACAGTTTTATAAATGTTGGATTGTACCAGCCGGGGCAAAAAACTTAGAGGATCTTGTGGTTTCAATAAAAATTAAGTTAGATAAAGATGGTAATGTTGTTTTTTCAAAATTAATGAATAAAAAATCAAGCGATTCTTTTTTTAGAACTGCATCAGAAAGTGCTTTAAGAGCAATCAATCATCCAGAATGTAAGAAATTGAAAGTTCCAAAAAAGAAATATGATACTTGGAAGGAAATTATTTTAGATTTTGATCCATCAAAAAGTTTAAATTAATTTAATACAAGCTTTGATTTTTTTTCTGATATATTTATGATTATTCTTTGAATATGATAAAAAATTTTGCAACAATCTTTCTTGTTATTCTTTTCCCATTCCTTGTTTTTTCGGAATTAAGAATTGATATAACCCAAGGCAACACTGAACCAATACCAATTGCTCTTCTTAAGTTTAACTCAGAAAAAAGTGAAGGTGATAAAATATCATCGGATATTAAAAAAGTTATATCGAATAATCTCCAGCGATCAGGTCTATTCCAAATATTGCCTTCAAGATTATTTTTTGGTGACAAAATTTTATTCGATGAAAAACCAATTTTTTCTGATTGGAAATTATCAACCGCTCAAGGTCTAGTGCATGGAAGAATTTCTGTGGAAGGAGAAAAACTCAATATAGAATTCAGACTTTGGGATGTATTATCAGAAAAACAAATGGTTGCTCAACAATTAAAAACAGAAGTTAATAATTGGAGAAGAATAGCTCATGTTATTTCAGATATAATTTATCAAAGAATAACTGGTGAATCTGGTTATTTTGATAGTAGGATTGTTTATATTTCAGAATCTGGTCCAAAAAGTAATAGAAAAAAAAGATTAGCGATACTTGATCAAGATGGAGAAAATCATAAATTTCTGACAGATGGTTCTTATTTAGCTTTAACCCCTAGATTTTCTCCTGCTGCTCAAGAGGTTGCGTATCTCTCCTATAACAATGCAATTCCAAGGATTTTCCTATTAGATCTGAATACTGGTAATCAGAGGGTTTTGGGTGATTTTCCAGGCATGACTTTCAGTCCAAGATACTCTCCTAATGGTAAGAAATTAGTAATGAGCTTGGCACGAAACGGTAATACAGACATATATGAGATGAACTTAAAAACAAAAAAAATAAATAGGTTAACAAATTATGAAGGTATTGATACTGCCCCATCTTACTCTCCAGATGGAAATTTCATAACTTTTGAATCAGATAGAAGTGGTAGTCAGAAAATATATATCATGAATCTAAAAACAAAAAATATTAAAAGAATTAGTTTTGGTAAGGGAAAATATGCAACACCAGTTTGGTCTCCAAGAGGAGATTTGATCGCATTTACAAAATTACTTGGTGGAGAGTTCTATATTGGGGTCATGTATACCGATGGAAAAGGTGAAAGAGTGGTTTATAAATCTTATTTGGTTGAGGGACCAACATGGTCACCTAATGGAAGAGTTCTCAGTTTTTATAGTCAAAGCCGACGTACAGGTGGAAAAATTTCTCCACCAAAAATAAAACTTATTGATTTAACTGGAGTAAATTTGAGAGAACTGATCACCCCTTCCGATGCATCTGATCCATCTTGGTCAGGTTTGCTTCCTTGAGTAATTCTGAATAGATTTTATGTTCAAAAAAAATCTCATAGGATTGACTTATTCTAACTCAGAAGGTAAAACAGTATAAAGTTAAATTTTTCAAGGGTAAAATATATATGAAAACCAAAATCTTCGCTTTCCTAATTGGGTCATTTTTAATAAGTGGCTGCGCTAATGATGAGCAATATGTCGGAAGTGATAGCCTCATTATGGATGATACATTCAGGGAGATTCCAACTCACGATCATATTGATTGTTTCGGATCTTGTACTGTTAAAATCTATAATGTAAAGCCTTAATTAGGTTGCTTAATTTAACTTTTTAACTTGTAATGATTCAAGTTAATCAGGTAAAAATCAATGTTATCGTTGACTTATCTTTTATCAAAATGTAAAAATGGTTTAGGATTAGAAATTTTATAATAATTTTTATAAGGATATAACTATGAAAAATAAATATTTATCATTATTTGCGGCCAGTTTTCTGGCTATATCCGGTTGTGAGACAATCGGGGGAGGATCTGGTTCATCAACTCCAGGCTACGAATATGGTGATTCAAAACAAGCCAACCTTCAAGCTTATTTACAAAATGAAATTGGAGATAGAGTTTACTTTGAAACTGACAAACATAATATTTCGTCTGCAGCTGCATACACTCTTGAATCTCAAGCAAATTGGTTAAAATCAACACAAGGGTTCCAAATAATTGTTGAGGGACATTGTGACGAGAGAGGAACCAGAGAATATAACCTTGCTCTAGGCGAAAGAAGAGGTAACTCTGTTAAAGACTTCTTAGTATCATTGGGAGTTGATTCTGGAAGAATTTCAGTTATAAGTTATGGTAAAGAAAGGCCAGCAGCTGAGGGAACTACATCAGAGTCTTGGGCTGAAAACAGACGAGCGGTAACTTTAGTAAGTGGAAACTAGAATACTTTAAAGTTTTAGTTATGTATCCTTATTGATTAAAAAGGGCTAGAGATATAAATCTAGCCCTTTTCCTTATGAATAAAATTAAGTTTTTCATATTAATTTTCATAACCAGTTTTTTTAACGGTAACCCATTGTTTTCTCAAGACTTGGATGTCGATGAAACCTTAGAAAGACTAAAAAGGTTGGAAAAGAATGTTTCTGACCTCCAAAAAGGAAAATTTGATGAGTTAGATAAAAGTCTTTCATCGGGTTATATATCTAGAAATGAGTCTAGATTAGATGAAATTGAAACAAAAAATAGATTGAATTATGGAATTATTGAAGAAATACAAAATAAACTTACAAATATTAATGAAAAGTTAGATTTGATAAATTCTGATTTTCAATCAAGAATATCAAAAATTGAAAAAGAGTTGGATGGAATAATCAATTCAAATAAGACAACAAATAATTTAGAAAATAAAAATAGTATAAAGTTAAAAAAAATAGATGAAAAAGATAATCAAAATAATTTAATTAAATCTTCACCTGAATCAAATATTGTTAATGAGAAATCATTAACAGAATCCGAAATAAAAGATAAATATGAAAACGCAATAAAATTATTGTGGGCTAGTAAATTCAAAGAAGCAGAGAATGAATTAAATAGTTTAAAGAATAGTAATCCTGATGACCTTATGCCAAATATTCAATACTGGTTGGGAGAGGTTCATTATGCTCAAAAAGACTTTGAAAGAGCTATTGTAGAATTTGGAGAAGGATTGAAAAAATATCCTGATTCAATCAAAGGTCCAGATAACATGTTGAAGTTAGCTTTGTCTTTTTCTAATTTAGAGCGAAAAGATGATGCGTGTAATGTACTTTATGAACTCCAGATCAAATACAAGGATGCTCCAAAAAATGTCATAGAGAGATCTTTGACTGAAAGAAAGAAACTTAATTGTCCAAAGGAATGAAGTGAACCTAAAAGTTATTTCAACAAAAGAGTTCCATAAATCATTGCATTCAAATTTTACATTCGAAAAAAATCCTCACATAGGCTTATCTTTATCCGGTGGAGTTGATAGCATGGCCCTAATGATTTTAATGCATAACTGGATTAAGAAAAACAATGGCAAACTAACAATTTTTCATTTTAATCATAATTTAAGAAAAGAGTCTGCACAAGAAGCTGAGTTTGTATCAAGTGAAATTAAAAAAATTGGTTTACAATTTTACATTCTAGATTGGGGGGGGATCAAAAATAAATCTAGTCTAATGGAAAGGGCCAGAAATGCTAGATATGAAGCAATAATAAATATATGTAAAGAGTTAAATATTCTTCATCTTATGACTGGACATCACTTAGATGATAATATTGAAACATATTTCATGAGGTTGAAAAGAAAAAAGTCTACGCTAGGATTATCATCGATCCCCCAGAAAAAAATTATGAAGCATCTTCAAATTATCAGGCCATTAATTAATTTTAAGAAACAAAGACTTGTTGATACATGTTTTTTTTATAAATTAAAATGGATAAATGATCCTAGTAATGAAAATGAGAAATTTGAGAGACCAAGAATAAGAAAAGAATTAAAAAAGAAAAAATCTGCAGAAAATGAAAAATTAATAAAACAATTTGGGCAAAGGAAAATTAAGAATGAAAAGATTGAAAAAACTATATCTGATTTTTTTGTGAAAGAATTGAAATTTTACAAATATGGTGTCTTTGAACTAAAAATTAAAAGTTTATTGGAACAAAGAGAACATATTAAAATAGAAATTTTTAAAAAATTACTCACAACTTGTTCAGGAAAATTTTATTCACCTGCTAGAGACTCAGTTAAGGATTTAATATCTAAATTATTAAAAGAAAAAGCTAAGAAACAAACACTGCATTCATGTTTGATTTCTGTTGTTGATGGAAAAATAAGATTTTCTCGAGAAATTTTTAGAAAGAATAGTAATAAAAATATTCTTATACTAGAAAAAGGCACACCAACTCTTTGGGATAATAGGTTTTACATTTCTTCAGATTTATTTGAAGCTAAATGTGAGGAGATTGATGAAAAAAAATGGATAGGTTTAAAAAAAAAATTTTCTATTAAAAAATCAAAAATTAATTTTACTATTCTTCAATCTTTACCATTGATAAGAATAAAAAAGAATTGCATGATTCCTTTTCTTTCTAGTGATTCTGATTTTAGTCGCAATAAAATAAATTTTTACTTTTGCCCTAAAATTCCACTTACAAAAAAAAATTTTTTTAGATATTAATTGAGTTTTATCAGATGTATATTATATAAAGCTTGATGAATAATAATTTATTAAAAAATATCGCTATCTGGTTGCTCATCGGATTTTTAGTTTTCCTAATTGTTGATTTCTACAAAACTAATTCAGTAAACCAACAATCCAGGACAATTCCTTATTCAAATTTCCTCAATGATGTCAAAAATGGGACTGTAACTAAAGTTGAAATTAGAGGAAACAATATCAAGGGTGTTTATTCAAACGGTGAGTTCTTTTCAACATATTCTCCCAATGATTTAAGTCTTATAGACAAGTTGGAAAAGAATAATGTAGAGATTATCGCACAACCTCTTGAGAAAAATTCTCCTGGTCTTTTAGATATACTAATTTCTTGGTTTCCGATGTTATTACTTATAGGCGTTTGGATATTTTTTATGAGACAAATGCAATCGGGCAGTGGAAGAGCAATGGGATTTGGTAAATCAAGAGCAAAACTTTTAAACGAAAATAAAGACAAAGTTACATTTCAGGATGTTGCAGGAATTGATGAAGCAAAGGCAGAGTTAGAGGAAATAGTTGAATTTCTTAAGGATCCTTCAAAATTCCAAAGGCTAGGAGGAAAAATTCCTAAAGGTGCTTTACTAGTTGGACCCCCAGGAACAGGTAAAACACTTCTTGCAAGAGCTATAGCTGGAGAGGCGAATGTCCCGTTTTTTTCAATATCAGGTTCTGATTTTGTTGAAATGTTTGTTGGGGTTGGCGCTTCAAGAGTTAGGGATATGTTTGATCAGGCTAAAAGACAG
>MDTG01214623.1_pt1 | contig 16114 bp, 17 predicted proteins | sample 811421 | NCBI WGS metagenome assembly MDTG01 (sample SAMN05326645, study PRJNA326480) | marine metagenome | isolation source: seawater | place: Pacific Ocean: South East | collected 2011 | reverse complement strand
GCTTCGATCGCTGGGCCGGACCGAGCATCCGGTAGTGGACCATGTGTTCCTGCAGCGTCCTTCTCCAGATCGCGGGGATCGGATCGGCGAGCAGTCTTCGTCTTCGTCGTCGTCGGAGGAACCACATGGTGCGTTTGAAATGGTCCGGCGAATGTCGGATCCGGATGCCCGCGGCTTCCCGCCGGGAATCCGTTGATAGGGGATGGGATATAGTGCGGGAAGTCTAGAACCAACCGGTTCGAGAGGCGTTTCGAATCGCGGTCATCCATGAATGGACGCTCTCAATGAAGATCAGCGCTTTCACGTTTCTCAGGAACCCGGTCCGACTCGGATATCCGTTCATCGAGAGCATTCGTTCGGCGCTTCCCCTCGTCGACGAATACGTGATCGCCCTCGGGGAGAGCACTGACGGGACGCGTGAGGCGATCGAATCCATCGGTGACGACCGGATCAGGATCATCGACACGCGGTGGAACGGAAGCACCGGTCGAGGCTTCGTCTACGGCCAGCAGAAGATGATCGGACTGTTCAACACCACGGGAGCCTGGTCGCTCTATCTCGAGGGTGACGAGGTCCTGCACGAACGCGACATCGAGGGCATACGCGATCTCGCCGAGCAGGCGGACCGGAACCCCCGGGTCGAGGCGATCGCCTTCCGCTACCACCATTTCTACGGAACACCGGACCAGGTGGCGACCGGACCCGCCTGGTATCGAGTCGAGCCGAGAATGGTCCGCAACCACGACATCCGGGTGATCGCTCCCGGAGGGCTCTACTTCGTGGTCATGGACAAGAACAAGAAGGGTCGGTACCCGAGAGCGGTCGAGACGGATGCGACGATCCACCACTACGGGTGGGTGCGGCCGGTCGAATCCCACGACGAGAAGGCGCGGCAGGTGAGCCCGTACTGGGGCAACCAGGTCTCCAAGGGGGCGGTCTACGAAGACGTCGACCCGACGATCCTGAAGCCCTTCGAGGGCACGCACCCCGAAGTCATGAAGGGCTGGTTGGAAACCAGCGCGAATCGCGATTTCACCGTGAATCCCGAACATCGGCTCACCACCCGTGAGCGTCGTCAGCGGATCAAGCGGGTGATCGAGGGGTTCACCGGTCTCGATCTCTGCAAGCGACATCACACCCGCGTGCGGATCTGAACCCGCCCGTCGCGGGGCGATCGCCGGTCCATCAACCCGCCGGAAGCAGGGGCACGATGCCCTGGACCACGACGAACACGCCCGCCGCCAGTCCGAGGAACGCGAGCAGGATCTGAATGGTCATGCCCGCGACCTCCCGCCAGTACCGGTCGAGGTTGCCCACGCGGACGGCCTTGTACATCATGGCGATCCCGAAGATCAGGACCGGCAGGAGCCAGAGCCAGCTGGCCTGCACGCCGGGAAGCGGTTCGAGGAACGGGATCCAGCCGAATCCGGTCATCGCCCGCCTCCTCGTCGATCGACCGACGGACGTCGGCCGGCGTCCAGTGCGACCGCGAAGTTCATCAGGCCCGCGAGTGCGCAGAACAGGGTTCCGAAATCGGCGTTGTGCCCGATCGCGGTGTGCCGATAGGCGGACCCGGTCGACTGGTCGTGAAGCGTGATCTCGATCCGCTCTTCGGGTGGCGCACCGCGGATGACGAGGGCGTCGAGGGCTGCGAATCCGAAGGCGATCGGGCCGGCCCCCGCCTGCGCGATGAACCACAGGTTCCGCTTCCCACCCTGGGCGGGATTGGTGTACGCCGGATCCCAGGACCGGACGCTTCCCAGTCCGCCGACCAGCAGCCCGGTCGTCCAGAGCACCAGGAAACCGGCGAGGATGCGACCGGCGCGACCACGCTGCCCCACGAAGAAGTGCCCGAGACCGGGCAGGAAGAGTCCGAGAACGAACGCAGTCCACCTGAACGGTACAGATCCACCGTCGATGGGGGGGCGAGAGCGGTCCGGAGCTGGCGCAGCGGTCGAAGACATCCGATTCCAACTGGTGGACGGGGAATCAAGCGAGGCGCACCACCGGTGTACCTCGGTCGCCAGTGTATCCAGACTCCGGGAGCCGAACCGATGGCCAAGCACGATCAGAACCCTGAATTCGACCCGAAGGACACCGGAAGCGTCGTCGATCGCCGCACCGGCGTCGACCGACGCGCGGCCGAATCGGGAACGAATCTCGAACGCCGGCGTGGCCCGGGCCGCCGACTGACCGACTGGGTCCGAACCGCTGAAGAGGGCGAGATGACCCAGGAGCAGCAGATGTTCCTCCACGCCATCGACACCTTCAAGCGGGTGAACGAGGTCAGCTTCCCGACGTGGACGGACGTGCTCGAGGTGGTTCGACGCCTCGGCTATCGCAAGACCATGTCGAGCGAATTGAACCTGGGTTCCCGGATCGAGGACTGGCAGGAATCTCCCGACGCATCGAGTGGCGTCGATCGGGACGAGGAAGAGACACCGACCCGGTACCGCAAGGCCGGCTGAGATCGCCCTGGAATCTTCACGACGTCGACGACGCTCCTCCGCCGCCCGATCGGGAGGCGAGGGGCGTTTTCCATGGTCCGGACCGGATCGCGTCCGGTCGCCTCGATGACGTGGCGAGTCGGGAAGGCTCGCCGGTCGACGCGTTTCCCGCTCGCGACCCGGTCACGAGAATTTCAGGGAATCTTCGATTTTCGCGCGCTGACTCGCGAGCAGGCGCGAGTTCGGATTCACTCGAGCGGAGGATGGACGTGCTCCGGTCTTCGCCGTGATCCGGTGGTGAGGGGTTCGATCCAACCGGTCGATTCCCCGCCGCCGGTCGTCCTCGCGGGGTCGACGCCGCCTGGTCGCGTCGATGATCCATGACCGCGCGTCGTCTCCGGCACCGATCGGATCCGTCTTGGGCCGGGAAGGGATCCGTTCCGTCGGACGCAGACCCGACGGCGGCGGGGATCGCGGCTCGCGTCCGTCATCCGGATCCGATCCGCGTCGGATCGTTCAGCCGCCTTCACCGAACCAGTCCGAGTTGATCCGGATGTACTTCCGCCACTCCGAAGGAAGATCATCCTCCGGATAGATCGCCTGGACGGGACACTCGTCGACGCAGAGTCCGCAGTCGATGCAGGTGTCCGGATCGATGAAGAGCTGGACGGCTTCGCGGTGCTCGTCCGCCTCGTCCACCGTGGGGTGGATGCATTCGACCGGGCAGACCTCGACGCAGGCGGTGTCCTTCGTACCGACACACGGTTCGGCGATGATGTGAGCCATCGGGACGGATCCTCCAGGTTTCGGCTGTTCCGGGCCCCCTTGCGCCGGCGGCATCCTATCCCATCGAAAGCGCGGGGCCGTCGCGTGATTGCCTATGCACAGCGGTGTTTGGGCGATCCACGCCGCCGATGAAAAACCCGGAGCCTGTGAAGGCTCCGGGTCGAGTGATGCATGTCCATGGCCGGCCTCGTGCTGGGACGAGGCGCGATCGAATCACCGCTTCTTGCGAGTGGCCTTCTTCTTGGCCTTCTTCTTCGCGGGCTTCTTCTTCGCGGCCTTCTTGCGAGTGGTCTTCTTCTTCGCAGTCTTCTTGGCCGCCTTCTTGCGAGTGGTCTTCTTCTTCGCAGTCTTCTTCTTGGCAGTCTTCTTGGCTGCCTTCTTGCGAGTGGTCTTCTTCTTCGCGGTCTTCTTGGCTGCCTTCTTCTTGGCGGTCTTCTTCTTGGCGGCCTTCTTGCGAGTGGTCTTCTTCTTCGCGGTCTTCTTGGCAGCCTTCTTACGCGTGGTCTTCTTGGCGACCTTCTTGCGGGTCGCCTTCTTCTTTTTCTTGGCCATGAACATGGCTCCTTAAGTTGCGCTGTCGGAGTGTCGGAGAGAGTGGCCGGCGCAACGACGACTACTCGCAAGAAATTTGTACCCTCTTCGGACCAGTATGGGAAGAACCTTGACAAAAAACGTCATCGGGTCGCCTGACGCGGATCCATCACCGGTTCGAATGTGCGTGGTCGGTGCCGAGGGCCGTCTCGGCGCCGCCATCGTCCGTCTCGCGGAACGCGAGGGTTGCGAAGTGACGCGGGCGATCGGGCGAGAAGCGGAATCGGTGGAGATGCGTGAACGGGGGTTCGACGTCGTGGTGGACGCATCCACCAACGAGGGCGTCCAACGCGCCTGTCGGATCGCGGAGGCGCATGAAATGCCGCTTCTCGAGTGCGTGACGGGCCTCGATGAACCCGCAAAAACCGCCCTCAAGGCACTGGAATCGAGCATTCCCGTGCTCATCGCCTCGAATACTTCACTGGGGATCGCCGCCGTTCGAAGCATGCTCGACACGGCATCGAGGGCCCTCGAAGGTTGGACGGTCTCGATCGAGGAGACGCATCACGCCGGCAAGGTCGATCGCCCCTCCGGCACCGCCCGGACCATCGCTTCGGATCTTCGTTCGGCCGGTCGGTCGATCGACGATCGCGACATCGTCTCGAACCGCGAGGGTGACGTGATCGGTGCGCACGAAATCACCTTCACCAACGAGGGGGAACGGATCACCCTTCGACACCAGGCGCTGGATCGTTCGATTTTCGCGATCGGCGCGATCCGCGCCGCGAAATGGCTCGCGGCGGGTCGGCCCGCCGGGAGATACGAGATCTCCGACACGCTCGAACCAGCCGCTCCGGATCGGGACCTCAGCGATTGACGAGATCGTAGAGCGTGCGGGTCGCGGCATTGGTGGCGAGCTCGGGCACCCGGGCCCGGACGACGCCGTTTCCCGGATTGAACCACCAGGACGCCTGTTCGGGACGAGTCACCGCGATCTCCCGCGGATCCCGTCTTCGAGCGTCCGCCGGTGCGGCCACCTCGATCCACGGCCGGTCCGCGGAACCGAACCAGGGATTCAACGGCGCCGGCTGGAACCATCGCATCGGGACCTCGCGCACCCATCCCTGGTCGGTGACGTCGCTGCCGGCGAGCGCGCTGCGAAGTCGGATCTCGGAGTGGATCCGCTCCTTCGCGAGTTGCGCGGTGGCGATCATCCGATCCTCCTGCCGCGCATCGGCATAGACCCGCCACCCGCCGAGAATCAGGATTCCGAGGGTCAGCATCGTCAGCATGTCGAGCATTGATCGCATCGGCGCTCGTCCTTCCAACGCCTCGTCGCGGATGTCCCGGATCGTCGAAACGGTCGTCCGTCCGATCGCGGGATCGAACGATCCTCGACGCCGCCGAAGACGAATTCCCCGATCGGGGTCGATGCCCCCCCGATCGGGGGAATGGCGCGGATCGCGAGGGCGTTCCAACGCCTTTTCGGACGACGACCCGTCGCCGGCACGGGTACCCTTCGGGAGCGATGAGCCAGACCACCAGCCTTCTACGCACCACCCGCCTCGAACACGGCCTCCGAGTCGTCACGGAGCGGAATCCCTCCCACCGATCGGCCAGCCTGACCTGGCTGATCCCGGGGGGAAGCGCCTGTGATCCGCTCGATCGAGGCGACGGCTGGGCGACCCTGCTCTCCGAGTTCCTCCTCCGGGGGGCGGGCGATCTCGACAGTCGGGCGTTCTCGGATTCGCTCGATCGACTCGGGATGCGGCGGTCGGTCACCGCGGACACCTATCACCAGCACGTGAACGCGACGCTGGCGGGCGGCGATCTCCTCGCCGGACTCGACCGGCTCGTGGACCTCGTCCGTCGACCGAGATTCCCGGAGGCCGCGCTCGACGCGGTGCGCTCGCTCTGCTTGCAGGAACTCGCCGGGATCGAGGACGACCCCGCCTCCTACGCGGCGATCCGACTCGACGAGATCCGATTCCCCTCGCCGTTCAATCGCCACGGGCTCGGCGAGAAGGACCACCTCGAGGCGGCCACTCGTGCCGATCTCCAGTCGCACTGGGACCGGGTCGCCCGCCCGGACGGATCGATCCTCGCGATCGCAGGGGACGTCGACCATGACCGGGTGATCGAACTTCTCGAATCGAGATGCGCGGACTGGCGGGGCACCGGACCGACGCCTGAGCCCCACGGCACCGCCATCGGTGGCGAACTCGGCATCGAACGCGACACGGCGCAGGTCCACCTCGGAATCGGACTGCCGGGACCGGTCGCCTCGGATCCCGACCAGCTCGCGTTCCGGACGGCGATCGCCGTGCTCGGCGGCGGGAGTTCCAGTCGTCTCTTCCTCGACGTTCGGGAACGACGCGGACTCGCCTACTCCGTGTCGGCCAGGTATTCCGAGGGTTTCGCCCTCGGTGCGTGCACGATCTCCGCCGGCACCACGCCGGAACGCGTTGCGGAGACGATCGAGCGGATCGACGCGGTGCTCGAGGAATTCGACGCCGGCCCCACCGACGAGGAGGTCGCTCGGATCGCGGTCGGTCTTCGAGCGGGAGGACTGATGCAGCAGGAGCACGGTCCGGCGCGGGCACGGCAACTCGCCCTCGACCTCTTCCGACGGGGTCACGCGCGTTCGACGGAGGAACTTCTCGCGGAATTCGACGGGATCGATGCCGATCACGTGCGCCGGGTGGTCTCGGCCCGGATGGGTCCGACCTGGCGGGCCGAGGCCAGTCGATGCATGCTCGGTCCCCGTCGGGGGTGAGCGATCCGGTCGACGCGGCCCGGGACCGCAGTCCCCTCGAAAACCGCGAGCGATCCGGACCCGCGTATACTTTCGCGGCATGGCGCTCGAAACATCCATCCTCGACCGGGGAACCCGCGTGCGGGTGACCCAGCAGGTCCCACAGACCAACGGGGTCTGGTCCACCGCGTCCGAAGGCCGAGTCCTCCGCTACCGACAGGCCCAGACCGGTTCCTGGTACGCCCACGCGAAGGACGACCGCCTGTGGCTCGACCGGCTCGAGATCGAACTCGACAGCGGTGAGATCACCACGTTGAACCTCGACCACTACACGTTGATCGAGGATCTCACCGATCCGTCGGAAACCCCCGCACCGCGAAATCCTTCCGAGTTGGAACTGGATGATCGCGACCGCCCCTGAGCATCGTGGCCGTGCATGCGTCCGAGCGGCATCGATTCTGCTGATCGTGCTCGCGGCGATCTCCTGCTCGCCCAACAGGACGGCGGCCCGGGACGATCTCGCGTGGCCCTGGTGGCCGACGGAGATGCGGATCTCGGATCTCACACGGGTCGGTCGACCGGAGGCGGACGGGTGCCGTCCGCTGGAGGTCCGGGTGCGGTTCACCGACGCGGACGGCGACTCCTCGAAGGGCTGCGGCACCCTCGAAGTCGCGGTGAGTCGTGAAGGGGAGAACGACGAACCGGTGGTCCGGCGGATCTCGCTCGAGGACCGGGCGACGTCGATGTCGCATTTCGAACGCGTGACCGGCTGCTATCTCGTCCCCATCGAGGTGGATCTTCCCAACGTGGTCGCGGGACGGCGTCTGCGCATCGAAGTCGTCTACCGTGGACGCGACGGCGCGATCCTTCGCCAGTCGACGGGATTCGATCTCCCCGTCGCGCTCGACGGCTGAGCGACCGATCAGCCGTCGATGATGCCCTTCTGCCGGTACTTCTCGCGATACTTGCCGTAGAGCCGCTTCTGTCGATCGCCGAGGTCGATCTCGCGCCCGTCGATCCAGGCCCGCATCGGCTGGTTGAAGACTTCGAGCGGGTCGCCTTCGCACAGGAAGAACGTGGCGCTGTGTCCCGACTGGATGGATCCCAACCGGTCACCGACGCCGATGATCTCCGCGGGGCCGCGGGTGATCGCATGCAGCGCCGCTTCGCGGGAGAGGCCGTGGGCCGCCGCCGTCGCGGCGTTGTGGGCGATCTCGCGCTCGTGCGCGGGCTCGTCCTCGGCACCGATCGCGAACGGGACGCCCGCCGCCTCGAGGACGTTGGCCACCGTGAACGAGCGGTCCACCGCGTGGTGCCGCGACGATGGACGGCGGTGGACGCGGGTCAGGATGACCGAGGCTCCGGTCCGCTGGAGGAGTGGGATGCACTCGGCTGCGGCGCTGCCGCCGACGATCACCGGACGAAGGCCGCGAGCATCCGCCCATGCGAGCGAGGTCTCGATCTGGCCGCGGGAATCGGCTCGGATGAAGACCGGCCGTTCACCCTCGAGCACCGGCTGCATCGCGACGAACCGGAGATCCGTCGGTGTCGTCTCGTCCGCGGCTCGGGCGGCCGCCCACGCCTCGGCGTCGTCGAACCAGTCGTCGATGGCCTTCAGCCGCGCCTCGATGCCCTGCCGCTGGCTCGCGCTGCCGCGGCGCATCCACGAGGCGCGGACCGGCGCGGCGGTCGGCCAGCTCACGATCACGCCCGCGTCGCGGACCAGCGCGAGGTCCTCGGTCGTCCAGCCATCCATTCGAAGGACGCTGGCTCTGCCGGGTATGGTCCCGCCGATCGGCATGGCGAGGGTGTGGAGGACGCCACCGGCCCGAGCGACCGGAATCAGATCGCTGTCGGGATTGATCGCGATCCACGCGGCCGCCTCGGGACTCCGGCTCGCGCCTTCCCGGCGATCGTCGGTCGCGTCGACCTGTTCGACCTCGAGCAGTCCGATCTGGCTCGGTCCCGAGATGAAGCCGGGAACGAGGCTCAGGCCTTCGGCGTCGACGAGCTTCGCGTCCTCGAGCGCCGTTCGCGGGGGTTCGCCTTCGCCCACGGCCACGATGCGACCGTCCTCGAACCGGACCCATCCGCCCTCGATCGACGCGGGGTGGTCGTCGGACACCGGGTGCACGGTGGCGTTGTGGATGAGCAGCGTCTCGGACTGCGGCGGTGCGGGAACCTGGGTCGACTGTCCCCAGACCGAGCCCGCGATCGCGAGGACGGTGCCGATCGAGATGATTCGAGTGGGTGACTTCATCGGGATTCCTCCGAACCGAGCGTTTCAAGACGGGCGCGATCCCGGGCGAGGCTCCGGGCGAGTTCGATCATCGAGCCGGAACCGCATCCGCACTCTCCGGCGCGGATCGCCGAGGGGTCCTCGCCCCGGGCGACTCGCTCGAGGAGGGTGTCCTCGCGATCCTGCAGCATCCGGGCGAGCAGTCCCGTGGGTCGGCCACGACGGCCACCCGGTCCGCCCCGACCTCCGGGCCCCCGGGGTGGTCGCCCCTCCGCTTCGGTCGGTTCCTCGTCGTCGGTCGCGCCGCCGGACGCCGCGGCGAGCAGCTTGCCGCGTTCCAGCATCGCCTCGGCATGGATCGCGGCGGCCTCGTCGCGATCGTAGTAGCGGATCCCGTCGATCCACGTCTCCTCGCAGCGGGCGTAGCTCGAGAGCGGCGCCGCGTTCCAGACGACGAAGTCCGCGTCCTTCCCGGGTTCGAGCGAACCGACTCGTTCGTCGATTCGAAGCTGGCGGGCCGGGTTGATCGTGACGAACTTCAGGGCTTCGTGCGGGTCGAGTCCACCCCAGCGCACGGCCTTCGCGGCCTCGTCGTTCATCCGGGTCGCCAGTTCATCGTCGTCGGAGTTGAACGACACCAGCACGCCGACCTCGTGCATCAGCGCCCCGTTGTAGGGAATCGCGTCCATCACCTCCATCTTGTAGGCCCACCAGTCACTGAAACTGCTCGCTCCGGCGCCGTGCGCGGCGATTTCGTCCGCGACCTTGTAGCCCTCGAGGATGTGCTGGAGCGTTCCGATCCGCACGCCGTACCGCTCGCAGAGACGAAGAAGCATCAGGATCTCGTCCTGTCGGTAGCTGTGGCAGTGGATGATCCGGTCGCCATCGAGGATCTCGACCATGGCGTCGAGTTCGAAGTCCGGCCGTGGTGGGGATCGTCTCGCCTGTTCCTCGGGTGGAAGGGCGGCGAACGCGTCGCGGGCCGCGTCGTATTCGACCGCGGCCTGGAACGCGTCCTCGATGAAGGCGGCGACCCCCATGCGGGTGTCGGGATAGCCACCGCCACGCTTCACGTTCTCGCCGAGCGCGAACTTGATCCCCGGCTTCGCACCCGCGAACTTCATGTCCTCGACGTCCCCGCCCCAGCGGAGCTTGACCACCGAATTCTGCCCCCCGACCGGGTTGGCGGATCCGTGCAGCTGGTTGGCAGCGGTGAGTCCGCCCGCGAGCTGCCGGAAGAAATCGATGTCGTCGGGATCGATGACGTCGCCGATGCGGACCTCCGCGGTGTTGGTCTGGCCACCTTCGTTGACCCCACCGGAGATGCCGGTGTGGCTGTGGCAGTCGATGAGCCCCGGCGTCAGGTGCAAGCCGGTTCCATCGACCACCGTCACGCCGGCGGGCGCGTCGAGATCGATACCCACCGCGGCGATTCTTCCGTCGACGACCAGGAGATCCCCGCCCTCGATCACGCCCGCGTCCGCCGCGGTCCAGATCGTGGCGTTCTCGATGAGCACGTTCCGCCGACGCAGCGGCTCGATCCGCCCGTAGACGCCGAGCGGCACCGGAAGGGCCTCGAGCGGCTCGATCTCGTCGCCCGTCTCCTCGGTCTCGCTTTCCTCGGAATCGTCGGCGTCATCGGCCTCCGCATCCTCATTCGACTCCTCGGGCATCCGAGGCACGAGTTCGAACGGGACGAATCGACCGTCCAGGGTCTGCAAGGAACCCACGAGCCGGTCCTCGACGACCACCGCGGTGCCCACCACGTCCCCCTCGAGTCCGAACATTCCGCCATCGCCGGCGAATCCGACGCCACGGCCTCCGACCTTCACGTTGCGGATTCCACCCGCGCCCCGCCGACGGCGCGGCGCGTCTTCGGCCTCTCCGTCCTCCTCGATCCCGGCGATCTTCGATCCGGTGAGGTTCGCGGTCCGCCCTCCGGGCATCACGCTGCTTCCTTCGAGGCGATCCCCGGTGATCTTCAGTTCGAGTTCCGCACCGGGCCCGCCCTCCATGTTCATCCGGACTTCGAGGGTGGAAGCCGCGCGATCGAAGCGTCCACCGAGTTCGGCGGAGAACATGTCGCTGCTCATGCCACCGGTGATGCGATCGTCGGCTTCGAGCATGAGCGTGAGGGTCACGGGCAGCCCACCCATGTTCGGAACCTCGATCTCGCAGTCCCAGGTGCCGGAGACCGGATCCTCGCGGTCCGGGCTCGCGTCGTCCCCGTCCGCGGTCGCCTCGACCTCGCCGTCTTCGGTCGCCGTGTCTCCGTCATCCTCCTCGGTCGCCTGCGGCTCCTCGGTCTTCGCGGGCCCGATCGCGAGCCGCTTCTTCACGGCGTCGATGGAAGCCTCGAGATCCGCTCGGACCTCGCCATCCACCAGCACGTCGAACGCGCCTTCGAGCGGGAAACGAGTGGGGACCTTCACCTCGCTTCGCCGGCCGGCGACCCACACCTCCCGAATGTTCGATCCATCTTCGAAGATCTCCCCGTCCATCACCACGAGGTTCGCCATGCCCCCGGATCGAATCGTCCCGGCGACGTCCTCGATGCCGAGAAGCCGGGCGGGACGCGTGGTGATGCAGGCGAGGGCCTCATCGGCGCCCAGGCCGGCCTCGATGGTCTTCCGAACCGCGGGATGGAACCCACCGGGGCTGTCCAGTCGATGCGTCGTGAAGGCCACCGGCACGCCCGCTTCGAGAAGCCGACGCGGGTTCGACGTGGCGTGCTTCCATGTCTGGAGTTCGCGAAGCGTGACACGATCCGCCGTGTAGGGATCCTTCACCTCCGGTGCCTTGGGGAACTTCAGCGGCGTGATGACCGGAAGGCCGGTGTCCGCGATCTCCCGCGTTCGGCGGAACTCCATTCCCGAGCCGAGCACCACCCCGTTCAATCCGTATTCGTCGATGATCCGCGCGGCCCGCAGCGCGTCGAGTTCCGAGTCCGCATCGAACACCACCAGCTGGTCGCCGTCGGTCGCCTCCCGCAGGGCATCGAGGGCATCGGACTGTTCCGGTGGCTCCATGCCGTCCGGGTCGTCGAGATACATCGCGCGATTGCGGGCGTGCCATTCCGCTTCCGAGAACGTCTGTCGAAGCAGGGCGATCGCCCCCATCTTCGATCCCGGGTAGGAGCCACCCCAGCCGCCCGTCTCGAAACCGGCGAAGAGCATGCCGTCGTCGCTCAGCGGGCGGGCATCGATGTCCTCGTCGGCGAGGACGACGACGGCGCCGCGGCCGCGAAGGATGCCGTTCTGCGGGAGAACCTGGGCGATCGTGAATCCCTGTTCGCGGAGCGCCTTCCTGCCTCCGGCGTCGATCGTCGTGGTGTCCCGCATGTCGATCTGCGGAACGATCCGGTCGTTCCAGTGGCTTCCGGCGCTCGATCGAGCCTGATCGAGCAGCGGACCGGCGGCCCGCACCACGGCGGGATCGATGAACCCGGGGTAGACGAAGTGATCGTCGAGGATGCGCACCCGGTAGCCCGCCGGAACGTCGAGGTCGGTCCCGATCGCCTCGACCAGGCCGTCGCGGAGCAGGATCGTCGCTTCTTCGATGCGCTCGCCGGGTCGAGGCACCAGCGTGACCCCGACGAGGGCATCCCGTCGGATCTCCGGTGCGCGGATGTCGTCGGGGGGCGGGGCGTGCTGCGCCGCGGCGGCGTGGAACGTCATGACCGCGGTCGCGAAAAGCGGGGCCGCGCAGTGGATTCGAATCTTCACGTGGATGCTCCTCGGGGCTGGTGCCTGACGACGGCGATGCCCGCACCAATGGTATGTCCGGCGCGAGCGAAGGTTGAGCACAGATCGGGCAGTATGGAGGACTCGCGAAGAAAAAAACCGCCGCCCGGAGGGCGGCGGTTTCGTGGTCGGGAGTTGCCTTCGGCTCGTCAGGAGAGCACGTGGTCGATCATCCGGTCCACCGCGGCTTCGAATCGTTCGGCGGAGTCGTAGGTTCCGGCGGCGATCTGCGACTGGATCGCGGCGATTCTGCTGTTGGAATCGGCGATCCGGGGCTGGATACCTGCATACCGGCGGGCCTGGGCGGACAGTTCGACCGCATCCTCGGAGCGTCGTCCGAACCGATCGGTCTTGGAGTCCTGTGAACGGGGGGACGGTTCGCCGAGGTTCGGCCGCTGGAGGCGAGCCGATGACGAACCACGGTTTCCGGCGATGTTGGCGATGTCGGACATGAGTCTTGATACCTCGGCGACCCTGGGTGGAGCCGCAAGTCTGGGGTGAAACTGCTTCCTGGATGCTTCGCTACGCGGTGAGGCGAGGGGGGTTCGTTTGCCTCTCCGTGCTGACATTCATATCGTCGACTTGAGTCGAATTACTTGAGTGGGGCTCGATTCCCGCTTGTTCGACGCAAGTCCATTCTCAGGATGGTTTTATGAAATCCCGCGGGGCACCGATTTCTTTCCGTGGGTTCCCTTGGAGACGGCCCCGATGACCGATCAGAACGGCGTGTCCCGTAATCCCATCCAGTCCCGATCACGAGCCGCGATATTTCACGGACCTCGACCGATTCGCGGAGGGCGAATCGTCGTCCTCGCAATTACCTCGATTTTGTCGATTTTTCCGGCGGCCTGCGGTGCGAAGGACGGGAAGGGCGATTCCGCGGTCCGTGGCGAGGGCCCGAGGCGGCTGACGGCAACGGCCGGGCTGATGGACGAGGGCGACGAGGTCTTTCTCGACGCACGAACGGAGGAGATGGCGTCGCAGTTCGGCGACAAGACGGCACCGGGATCGGTCGACGCGGCTTCCCGGGGTCGCTGGTCGCTGATGCTGGTGACCGTCGGGGGGGATGCGCATCCGATGCAGGCTCGCTCGATTCGCGAGGAGATCGTTCGAACCTTCCCGGAGCTGCGTGAGATCTTCATCCGGTCGACGAGCAAGGGATCGGCGATCTGGTTCGGACGTTTCGCCAGTGCCGCCGACCCGGCGGCGGCGTCCGCGCGGGATCGGATCAAGTCCATGCAGCGAAACGGCCGGCCTGCGTTTCCGCGGGCCTTTCTCTCCGTGCTGCCCGACGACTCGCCGATGGGCGAGCGTGATCTTCGTCGCCTTCGAATGATGTATCCGAGAGTCGATCCCCTCTACACCCTCCAGGTCGCGTGCTGGGGGACCTTCGGAACCGACGAGATCTCCTGGGAGGAGGTGCGCCGAGCCGCCGAAGCCAAGTGCGCCGAGCTCGGGCGCCGAGGTTTCGACGCCTGGTACCACCATGATTCCGTCACCGAGATGAGCGTCGTCACCGTCGGGGTGTTCGACAGTCGCGCGTACGACGGTCGAAGCACGCTCTTCTCCCCAGAGGTGGAGGCGCTCTTCAAGGATTTCCCCGTGCATCTCATCAACGGCGAGGAGGCCGCGATCGAACTTCGTCCCGGCGACACGTCGACCAGGGTCCCCCAGCAGTGCAGGCTCGTGTCGGTTCCGGAGGCGCCGTGAAGAAGCGTGACGAACTTCCGAGAGTCCCCGGATCGAAGGGCGACCCTCGCGGTCGGAATCCGATCCTCGGACAGGCCGCCGCGGTGGAGGAGCTCCGCGTCGCCCTCGAGGGTGGTCGCGTCCCGCAGGCCTGGATCTTCCACGGGGCGTCCGGCGTGGGGAAGACCTCGACCGCGATCCGGTTCGCACGACTTCTCCTCGAACCGGACCCCTCCACGGCGCAGATCGAGGAATTCGCGCCGCCGATGGACAGCGAAGCCGCGCAGTTGATCGACGCGGGAACCCATCCCGATCTCAAGGTGATTCGCAAGGAGCTCGCGGCGGACAGCGATTCCACCCGCCTTCGGGCGTCGAAGCAGTCCAACATTCCCGTCGGCGTGCTCCGTGAACACATGCTCGGTGGCGAGGTCGACGGCAAGCAGTACGAAGCGGTGCATGCGCGGACCCCCTACAAGGGCGTCCGAAGGGTCTTCATCATCGAGGAGGCGGAACTCCTCGACCAGGTCGGGCAGAACGTCTTGTTGAAGACGCTCGAGGAGCCCGCTTCGCGGGTGGTGATCATCCTCGTGACCACGCGGGAGGAACGGCTGCTCCCCACGGTGCGAAGCCGCTGCCGGCGCGTCGGCTTCCGAGGCCTCGACGAGGATTCGATGAACCGGTGGCTGGATGCGAGATCGCGCGAGGTCGAAGGCTCCAGTCGGGACTGGCTCCTCGCCTTCGCGGACGGGAGCCCCGGCCGGCTCGAGATGGCGGAAGCCAGCGGCATGCTCCATTGGAGCACCACGGTGTCTCCGGGGATGGCTCGTCTGGAGTCCGGCGCCTGGCCGGACAACTTCGCGGACATCCTCCACGAACTCGTCGATGAATACGCGAAGGGCGTGGTCAAGGCGGACAAGCGCGCATCCAAGGAGGCGGCCAACAAGGCGGGCCTCGCGCATCTGACCGCGGTGCTCGCGACACGTCTTCGACTTCGACTGGAGCAGGCGGCGGCCGCCGCCGACGACGAAGCGGCCGATCGGATCGCGAGATCGATCGAGCGACTCGCGGACGCGGAGTTTCGAATCGGCCGCAACGTCAACATGAAGTTCGTGCTGGCCGATCTCGTGGCGGGGATGGCGGAAGACTTCGGCGTGGGCGCGACGGCTGGTGCGTCGTGAGCGGATCGTCCGGCGATGGACTGGAGATCGAACGCAAATGGCTCCTGCACCGGCTGCCGAGCCGCCTCGAGGATCGCGTCGGGGCCGGCGACCCGAGGATGGAGATCTGGAGGATCCGGCAGGGGTACCTGACGACACCCGTCGCGGGAGACCTCGCGGCGATCCGGGATCGCGTGGTGTCCGACGCCGAGGTTCCGACCGTGGGCCGGATCCGCGAGATCCGAGATCGGGACGGGGCGGTCAGGCACATCCACACCCTCAAGCATGGATCCGGCCTCGTCCGTCGGGAATTCGAGCGTCCGATCACGGGTGCCGCGTTCGAGGCGGCATGGTCCGAGACCGTCGGACGTCGCCTCGAGAAGGTCCGCTGGCGGATACCGGAAGGGGGTCTGCTCTGGGAGATCGACCGGTTTCGATCGCCTGCGGTGGTGCTCGCCGAGGTGGAAGCGATCGATCGGGAGGCCGCCCTGGAGATCCAACCGCCGGACTGGCTGGCGGCCTGCATCGACCGGGAGGTCACGAACGATCCCGAATTCACCAATGCGGAGCTGGCCTTCCGGTCGGCGAGGGCGGGGCATGGCTCGCCCCTCGAGCACGAAGGCGAGGCCGGATGAGTGGGATCACGGCCCGGATCCGCTACCATGTTCCGTCCCGCGGCCGCCCTCCGGAGAGGGCGTCCCGGATCGATGGAGACCTTGCGTGGCGAACTTCAACTGTGCGATCGTGACCCCTTCCGAGCAGATCCT
>MDTG01413660.1_pt1 | contig 16119 bp, 13 predicted proteins | sample 811421 | NCBI WGS metagenome assembly MDTG01 (sample SAMN05326645, study PRJNA326480) | marine metagenome | isolation source: seawater | place: Pacific Ocean: South East | collected 2011 | reverse complement strand
TTTCTTCAACATTTAATGCTCTAGAAACTGTAAGTTTAAAATCTCTTTTATCAACTGGACTTTTTAATTTTAACTTACTTTTACCTGCTGGTTTATTATCTTTTTTTATAAAATCTTTTGTAGCCTGTTGCTCAATAAATTTTCTTGCAAAATTTTTCTTTTTTAAATCATGTTGAGAATTGTTATTTGAAATATTATTTGATCTATTAAATGTCTTATTCGATTTGAAAGTTTTTTTTCTATCTATTGAATATGATTTTTTGCCTTGAGTTGTTAATGTAGTTGGATCAATTTTTTTTTTAAAATTTGATGAAATTGTAAGTGTTTTTTTTTTATCTTTTTCCATAACATTATTTGTAGATTATTTCTCTAGCTGACATTATTAGATCATCAGCTTCTTTTCTTGAAAGTGAAAACTCCTCTAAGTATCCATCAATTCTAATTTTCTTTCCTTTAATTTCGTCAAATCCTCCGATTAATTCATCTGAAGATAAATCTGCAAAATCACTTAATTTTTTAATATTCTTCTGTCCTAGGATTACGAGCATACCTTGTGTCATTCCTTTTAAATTAATTAATTTGTCTTCAACTCCCAACTCCTTTAATTTAGCAGAAACTGCCTCCTTTTCTTTTTCAAGTGTTTCTTTAGATCTTTCTATCAATTCCTTTGCGGTTTCCTCATCTATAGCATCAATTTTTGAAATATCTTCGGGATTTGATTGGGCGATCTCTTCTATTGAATTTAAACCTTCAGAAACAAGAAGTTGGCCGAGTGTTTCATCTACCTCTAAATTCTTTATTAATGTTTCTGTTCTCTCTTTAAATTCTGCTTGTCTTCTCTCGGAGTCTTCTTTGTCTGTTAGAATATCAATCTCATAATTTGTTAGTTTTGAAGCTAACCTTACATTTTGTCCTCTCCTTCCTATTGCCTTGCTTAAATTATCCTCTGTTAAAATAATATCCAATCTCTTATTTTCTTGATCGATTAAAACTTTTTGTATTTCTGCAGGTGAAAGAGACTCAGAAATTAATGTAGGTAAATCCTCTGTCCATTTTATAATATCAATTTTTTCACCGTGTAATTCATTAACTATAGTTTGAACTCTACTTCCCCTCATACCTACGCAAGCTCCAACCGGGTCTATTGAAGAGTCTTGTGAGTGAACGCATATTTTTGCTCTACTCCCAGGATCTCTAGCCACTGATTTAATCTCAATTGTTCCCTCGTAAATTTCTGGAACTTCTTGAAAAAATAATTTTGCTAAAAACTGAGGGTGCGCTCTTGATAAAAAAATTTGGTGACCTTTTAACTCTTTTTTTACTTCGTAACAGTAAGCTTTTACTCTATCTCCAGTTTTTAAAATCTCCCTTGGTATTAATTCATCTTTTTTTATCACTCCCTCTGCTTTGCCTAAATCTACAATTACATTTCCATATTCTAATCTTTTGATAATTCCACTTAATATCTGACCTTGTTTATCAATAAAATCTTCATATTGTCGGTTTTTTTCAGCTTCTCTAACTCTGCTACTTATAACTTGTTTTGCGCTTTGAGCTGCTATACGACCAAAATCTATCTGAGGTAGCTCCTCGAAGATTTTATCTCCTACTTTCAATGAGTTATTTTTTGCATCAACTTTTATTGCATCTTCAAGTGTAATCTCTCGTGCATTATCTTCTACTTTTTCTACTATGTTTAGTACTTTTTGAATCTTTATCTCACCGGTTTCCCTGTCTATTAGTACTTCAATGTTGTTATCACTTCCAAATTTAGTTAAGGCAGCTTTTTGGATTGCACTTTCCATTGATCCTATTACAAGTTCTTTATCTATAGACTTTTCGTTCGCTACCGCTTCTACTATTCTTAAAAGCTCAAGTTTATCTAGTCCTCTATTTAACATTTTTAATCCCCTAAAAAAAAATGGGCTAAAGCCCATTTTGAATTTTAATAATGTAATGTTTATTTAGAAGAAAAATATGGTTTTTTCAAGATTACAATTTAAATAAATCAGACTTATCCGTCTTTTCCCACGAAAATTCACCTTTATTTGTTGGTTTTCTACCGAAGTGACCATAAGCAGAGGTTGTTTCATAAATTGGGTTATTTAATTTCAAAAGTTCTCTTATGCCTCTTGGAGACAGGTCAAAATTTTCATGAATTATTTTTTTAATTTTTTCAGTTTTTAAAATGTCTTTCTCAGATAGTTTTATAAATATAGATAAAGGTTTTGAAACTCCAATAGCGTAAGCTAATTGAATAAGACATTTATCACTAGCTCCTGACGAAACAATATTTTTTGCAAGGTATCTGGCCACATAAGCGGCTGATCTATCAACTTTGGTTGGATCCTTGCCTGAAAAAGCACCTCCGCCGTGTGGAGCTGCTCCACCATAAGTATCAACAATTATTTTTCTTCCAGTGAGCCCAGTGTCTCCGTCTGGTCCTCCAATTATAAATCGACCTGTTGGATTTATATAAATTTCTTTTGGATTAAGATCTTTTAAATAGCTTTCTGGAATCGACTTTCTAATGTAAGGAATTATTAATTCTTTAACTTTATCTTGATTCAGATCTTTCGAATGTTGAGACGAAATCACAACTGATGTTACTTTAACAGGTTTATCATTTTCATATAACATAGTTACTTGGCTTTTAGAGTCAGGCTCAATACCTTTAAGAATTCCGCTCTTCCGATCGGCAGCCATTGACATTAAAATTTTGTGAGAAAAATGAATTGGAGCTGGCATTAAATCTTCGGTCTCTTTGCATGCAAAACCAAACATAATACCTTGATCCCCAGCACCTTCATCCTTATTATCCTTTGAGTCAACTCCCATTGCTATGTCACTTGATTGATCGTGTAAGTAAGTGTCAATGCTAACTGTTTTCCAACTAAAACCCTCCTGATCATAACCGATATCTTTTATACAATTTCTGACTTTTTCAATTAATTCGTCTTTATTTATTTTAGGTCCTCTTGTTTCACCAGCTAAAACAACTTTGTTAGTTGTAGTCATGGTCTCACATGCAACTCTTGAAATGGGGTCTTTGGATAAATAGGTATCTACAACCATATCAGAAATTCTATCACAAACTTTATCTGGATGGCCCTCAGAAACCGACTCACTAGTGAACAAATAATTATTTTTTGTCATTATTTTTTCTGCAAAATATAAAAAACAAAGTATATGTAATTAAAAGTATAAAAAAGATCAAATCATTTCTAATTTTATTATTATTTTTTATCAACGGTACATCATGTTTAATACTGCCTGTCTCATTGGGTTTAAGTTTTTTTAATATTTGGCCCTTATTATTTATAACAGCACTTATACCTTTATTAGCTGATCTTATGAGGTAAGTATTTTGTTCTATAGCTCTGAATATACCTTTAGCAAAATGTTGTTGTGGACCAATAGAGTTTCCAAACCAACCATCTTCAGAAATATTAATTATTAAATTAGTTTTTGGATTAGATTTTTGTACAAATTTAGTAAAAATTATTTCATAACAAACGAGGGGTAATATATTTAGATTATAAATTTCAATATTCTTTTGTTTTTTTCCTATCAAAAAAGAGCCTCTCCCTTCTGTGATCTTTTTAAAACCAAGAGAATTTAATAACTTTTCGAAAGGCAAAAATTCTCCAAAAGGAACTAATTTTTGTTTTTTGTACTCAGCAATTATTTTCATGTTATTATCAATGATTACCAAACTATTATAAAATCCATCCCTTTCATTATCATACCTATTTATCCCAAATAGTATTAGATGCTCTTTATCAAAATTTTTAAAAAATTCTTCCTTAAGAAACTTCAATTGATCAAATTCATATCCACTGAAAACACCTTCTGGCCAAATAAATAATGTTTTAATATTTTTTTCTGGTTGACTGTATCTCACAAGCTTTTCAAATCTTTTTTTAATCTCCTCAATTTGAAGCCCATATTTTAATTCAAAATTTGGCGATATGACCTTTATATATGATTTGTTTTGTGATGATATTAAATATTTTTGATTTTGATTAATTGAATAACTCCCAAAAATATAAAAAGAAAAAAATATTACAAATATTGAAAAAAATATTGCAACTTTTTTTAAATTGCTTGAATTAAAAAATAGGACTGAAGGCAACAAAAAAATTGTGATTATAATCAAATTGAAGGAGAATAATCCGATTTTATTTAATATTTGAATGATTTCTACAGCCCATGAAAAACTATAGGACCAAAGATTCCAGGGAAAACCTGTCAACACTTTTGATCTCAAAAAGTCAGCAAAAGCTAAGCTACCAGAAAAAAGAACAAGCGATGAAAAATTTAAATTCATAAATGGCCCAACTATTGCAATAGTTATAGAAAAAAATAAACTTAAAAATAAAGGTATTAAAATTAGCCCAAAGGGAATTAAAACTTTAAAGCTTTCATCAAATGTTAGCGAATATGAAATCCAGTGAGTTCCACTGAAAAAAAAAGCAAAACCAAACGAGGTACCAAAAATAAATAAATTTTTTATAAATGGTTTTTTTCTGTAAATATTTTTTGTTCTTTTTTTTATGTAAGTGACTAAATAAAATAATAAAGGCAAAATAATAAAATTAATTATTGAAAGATTGAATGGTTTGAAAGAAAAAACTGTTAAAGATCCGAGCACGAAAGGTGATAAATAAAGGGTAAAAAATCGATTATTGAGATATTTTTTCATTGATTAAGTCAAATATGAAATAAATTTTTTTTCAACTTTAAGCATATTATTAAAGTCTCTATCTTTTTTATGATCGTACCCTAACAAATGAACTAACCCATGAACCCATAATTTATCGAATTCTACCTTAAAATTATTAATATCTTTTCTAAATATAATTTTATCTAAATTAATGATAATATCTCCTATATAAATTTCTTCACTTTTTTTTAATTTAACGATTAGTTCTTTTTTTTTATGAAAAGGGAAAGATAAAATATCAGTAGATTTTTTTTTATTTCTAAACTTTTTATTTAATTCAGTAATCTCAACATCGTTGGATAATAACAAAGTGCAATAAATTTTTTTTTTCTTGTAAATTTTGTACTTTTTATTGATATTTTTTAGTCTTTTCTCTATGTATGTACTTGGATTTCTAATAAATCTTTTCCATTTAGAATTGTTTAAGATAACATTAATTCTTATCATCGGTGCTTTTTTTTTGATAAGCCCTAATAATTTTTGAAACTAGTGGATGTCTCACAACATCGTTGTGATCAAATTCGACTATTTTTATCTCTTTCAGATCTTTAAGTATATTCTTTGATTTTATCAAACCTGATTGAGATTTATTAATTAGATCTATTTGGGATGGGTCGCCATTTACCACAAGTTTTGAATTTTCACCAATTCTGGTCAAAAACATTTTTATTTGTGTTTCAGTTGCATTTTGTGCCTCGTCCAAGATAGCAAAACAATTTTTTAAAGTTCTTCCTCTCATAAAAGCTAAAGGAGCAATTTCAATTTCTCCTGATTCAATTTTCTTATCAATTTTATCAGCTCCAAAAAGTTCATATAGAGCGTCATACAAAGGCCTGAGATATGGATCCACTTTTTCTTTCATATCACCAGGTAAAAATCCTAATTTTTCGCCAGCTTCAACTGCTGGTCTTGAAAGTATCACTCTTTCAATTTTCTTTTCCATTAAAAGAGTTACACCAACAGATACAGCTAAAAAACTTTTTCCAGTTCCAGCTGGACCTAAGGACATTGTAATATCATTTTCTTTTAACGCTTTAATATATTCAGACTGCTTTTCTGATCTAGCAATTACAGATTTTCTAGGAGTCTTTATAAGTTGCTTAAAAGACTTTACATTCGAAACATTAATTTCAACATTTTTTTTCACTGATAAAAGTATATCTTCTTTTTCTATTATATTTGTTAAAAAATATTTGTTAATCAAAAACTTTATAGCCTCACAGAATTCATTAATATTCTCTTTTTTTCCCTTACATGTGATTGAATTACCTCTAAAAAAAATATCTGTGTTAGTTAGTTTAGACAGATCTTTTAAATTCTGATCAAATTGTCCAACAATTGACATAAGCATCTCATTATTAGAAATCTGTAAATTTATAGTTTCACTATCAATTTTTTTTATAAAAAGGTTTTGATCTATTTTACCAATTTCTGACATGTTTAAGCAGCAAATTCTTTTTGGCGTTCTTTTGAATTTAGACTAATTTTTCCAAAGAGTGTATTTTGGTTGCAATTTAGGATTTTGACTTTTCTTATTTTTCCACTTAAGTTTTCATCAGATTTTACAATTACCGAATTTGAAAATTCATCTTTTCCAAAAAATTCATTTTTAGCTCCTACTTTATTTTCAAATAGAACTGAAGATGTGCTGTTTAAAAGATTTTTTCTATAATTTAATTTAATACTACCTGCAACTTTTTGAAATTTTAATAATCTTTCCTTTGCAATATTAAGATCTGACGTCTTCATTTTAGCAGCTGGCGTTCCTGGCCTAGGACTATAAATAAATGAATATGTATTTATAAACTTTACTCGTTTAACAAGCTCCAAAGTTTGATTGAAATCATCATCTGTTTCACCAGGATATCCAATTATAAAATCACTCGAAAATTTAATTTTAGGATTAATTTCTTCTAATTTATTTACTATATTAAGGTAGTATTCAACTGTGTGTTTTCTGTTCATATTTTCTAAAATTTTGTTTGATCCGCTTTGTACTGGAAGATGTATAAGTGGCATTAATTTTTTGTATTTTCCATGTGACTCCATTAAATCAAAGCTAAAATCGATTGGATGAGAAGTTGTATATCTTATTCTTTTTAGGTTTTTAATTTCTGAAATTTTTCTTATTAAATCTGATAGTTTCTCACCTCTATAATTATATGCATTTACATTTTGACCAAGTAAGACAATTTCAGTTGATCCATTGCTAACTAAATTTTTACATTCTCTTAAAAGTTCCTCTGTTGACCTCGAATATTCTGGTCCTCTTGTATATGGCACAACACAAAACTTACAAAATTTGTCACAGCCTTCCTGGATAGTTAAAAAAGACGAAACTTTACTACTTGAGTTTTTTAAAAAATTTAAGGTATCAAATTTTTCTTCTACATCAAAATCAGTGTGATTAATTTTTTCATAATTCTTCTCTAGTCTCTTTATGACGTCATTGAACTGGTGATAAGACTGGGGACCAAGAACCGCGTCAATAAACTTTTCTTTTTTAAGTAGTATCTCTCCTTCGGCTTGTGCTACACATCCGGTCACTAGCACAATAGGTTTTTTTTTATATTTAAAATTTTTTTTTATCCGACCTACATCATGATAAACCTTTTCCGTTGCTTTCTCTCTTATATGACAAGTATTTAAAACGTAGCAATCAGCTTCGTGAACTTGATCTGTTTTAATATAATTATTTTTTTTCGCTAAATCGTAAATACGATTGCTATCGTATTCATTCATTTGACATCCGAAAGTTTTTATATAAATTTTTTTTTTCAAATTATTTTTTAATTTTTGAACCGTATAATTCTAATTTATGATCCACGAGATGATATCCTAATTTTTTTGCTATTTTTTTTTGCAATTCTTCTATATCTTTATCAACAAATTCTACAATCTCTCCGCTATTTATATCAATCAAATGATTGTGATCATCATTAATTTCATAACGAGCTTTACCAGCCTTAAAATCATGTTTTACAAGTATACCTGCTTCTTCAAAAAGTTTAACTGTTCTATAAACTGTGGCGATACTAATTTTATCATCGATCGATGTTACCCTTTTATGTAACTCATCAACATCGGGATGATCTTTAGACCCATAAACTTCTTTAGACTCAGACAGTACTTTGGCAATTACTTTTCTTTGGTCTGTTAACCTTACGCCTTTTTGTTTACATTTTTCCTCAATAATACTCATAGTTTAATCTAACTTAAATAGATGGGCTTAATCAATTTTTTTTCTATTAATTTTTTATTAATTAATTTTTCTATGTTTTCTCTATCAAATATTGGTAAATCAACGTTATTATATGCATATAAACTCACTTTTTTGGAAATTTGAAGTCCTTTTGCAATGGCAATTGAAATCCTAATTCCTGAGAAACTACCTGGACCTTGATTTACTATAATAGTAAATTTTTCATCGATTGTTACTTTATGATGTTTTAAAAATTTTGATATCTCAAATACTAGTTTATCATTATTCATCTTATTGCTCTCGAAATTATGAACAAAAAAATCTTTATTTATTCGTAAACCTAATTTATCATCTTTTCCGATGCAATTTATAACCAAAAAATTATTAATCATTTTTTTCTTTTTTATATTAGGTCATTTATCTTATCAATCAAGTCTATCAGCAAATAATAAGTACTTTGAAGATTATGGTTTAATTTCTATAATGTACCATAGATTTGACGAAAAAAAATATCCTTCAACTAATATAGAATTAGATATTTTTAAAAAACAATTACAAATAATAGAAGAGGAAGGTATTCAATTTGTTAATCCGAAAGACTTTGAAAAAAGTTTAGAAAAAAATAAGCATCAGCGAAAAATTTTATTTACAGTAGACGATGGATTACTGTCTTTTTATGAAAATGCATGGCCAATTTTAAAAAAGAGAGGAATACCTTTCATTTTATTTGTAAACACAAGAGAAGTTGGTGCATTTAACTACATGAATTGGGATCAAATAAAAGAACTTAGTAATTCGGAAAATGTGGAAATAGGAAATCATAGTCATTCACATGAATATCTTGTGGAAGAGAGCCCTAAAGTTATTAAAGAGGATATATTGAAGTCAATAGAAATTTTTAACAAAAATTTAGGAAAGAACTCAGATTTTTTTTCTTATCCGTTTGGTGAATATAGTACCGAGTTTAAAAATATTATTAAAGAATTAGGATTTAAGTATGCTTTTGGTCAGCACTCTGGAGTAATAGATGAAACAAAAGATAAATGGGAACTACCTAGGTTCCCTATAAATGAAAAATATGGAGAACTAAAGAGATTTAGAACTCTTATGAAAACTCTACCATTTAAATTTAAAAAAATATCACCTGAGGATAGATATCTTCTTCAATCTAAAAATCCTCCAAAAGTTACAATTGAATTTTATGAAAAAGAAAATCTTAATCAAATTAATTGTTTTTCTAACGAAGGTAATAAATGGAGAAATTCTGTAATTAAATTTTTAAATAAGAATACCTTAGAAATCGATATCACAGAAAAGTTTATTGGGGAACGCGGTAGAATTAACTGCTCCTTAAAAGAAAAAAACAATTTTTGGAGATGGTTAGGAATACAATACGTAGTTAGTGAAAGATAATTAAGAATTTAATTCAACTTGTTTAACTGAATTAACTAATTTAACTGGTTCAAAATCAAATAATCTGTTCTGATTTATAATTTGATTTAATATTTTTGTATATTCGGAGCCAGTTTGTGCATAATTTTTTAAAGTGTCGGTTAAAGCAAGTCCAGTGATTCTATTGTTTTTATCTCTAAGTTGCTTTCTCTTTTCCCTAAATTTTGCGTAACTCTTATGAGTATTTAAATTATTTTTATAAGCCTTCACTGATGCTCTTAATATAGGGAATTTCAGAATTTTATGATTTTTATCTCCGTCTCTTTTTAATGGAGCTATACCTTGACCATCCCAAGTCCATTGTCCAAAGATTGCATTTCCCTCCAAAGCAAAACGGGATGTCCCCCAACCGCTCTCTTTCGCTGCTTGTGCTAGAGCTATTGAGACTGGTATCATATCCATTCGAAACATGAGATCATCTAAGTTTCCTCTTTTGACTTTGTATTCTAATAATTTTTGTCTAATCCATTGTTTCTCTGTGTCAGTTGTAAATTTCTTATCTATTAATGATTTTAGTCTTTCTCTATCATCAAGTATTTTTTCATTCTCAGCCACGATTAAAGGTAATACTATTTTAATAAATGTTTCCTTTTTTAATTGAACACTCTGTAAATTATCAAGATCTCTTGGAAACTGAGTAAAATAAATTGGTTTTACCAGTTTTTTACTCCTTACAGTTCTTAAATCATAGTCTACGTCTTTAAAAAGTTGAATTACAGTTTCAGTTTTTAAATTTAAGTCAGGCAGAATTACTTCAGCAACATTATTCCTTTTAACTTTAAGCTCTGGTTTTTTTACTTCTTGTTTTTTTTTTGAATTGATTTGTGGTGCCTCTACTTTTTTTTCTGCCTTCTTTTCAGTTTTTTTTATCTCTTTTTTTATTTTTGGCTCAGGTTTTTTGGCCTCAATTTTTTTTTCTGAAAAATCATAATCTTTATAAGCATTTAATCCAACATATATAGCTGTTGTAATTCCAACAACTGCGAAAAATCCAATTATAACATTTCTTGCACTTTTTTGATCTATCTGTTGATTGTAAATGGAATTGAAAACATCTGTGAAAAGACTTCCAAAAAACTTTGCAACCGTACTTCCTAATTTCGGTAAAACGTTTAAAAAATTTATTCCAGCATTACCTGCTATTTTCCAGATGCTGTTTAATCCATGATTGAATTTTCTTGAAGTGTCATGCTTGTAGTTTTCAACCCTTCTGAAAAATCTATTTTTATCTTTTATCTTTTCTTCTTTATAATTGATTATACCTGACTTGATTTTAGAAACTGGTTTTACAAAGTTTTCTTTAAAAAAACTTGTTTTAAAGTCTTTAGGTATTATTATTTTGTTTTTTTTTAAAATAAGTTCTATTTGACCAGTTGTTAAATTTTTCCTATTTTTTGTGTAGTCTTGAATCTCTTTGACATTATATATGTAGGCGAGTTCTAATAACTTATCCCTATAACTTAGTTTTTTTTTCATAAATTAACTTGCTTCCACTGAATTTACTTCTTTGACATAATGTTTCAAAAGATTTTGCACTCCCTGTTTCAAAGTCATTAAAGAACTAGGACATCCAGAGCAACTACCTTGAAGTTCAACTTTGACTATTCCATCTTTAAATGATTTAAATTTTATATCGCCGCCATCTTTTGCAACTGCAGGTCTAATTTTTGTATCTAGTACATCAATTATTTTGCTCACGATTTCATCATCGTCATAATTAGAAAATTTAGAGTTTTTATGCTCTTTAAGTATCGGTTCATTGTTTTTTTCAAAATAGTCATTTAAATGTGAAATCACCATTGGCTTTAAATCGTTCCAAGAGACTTCGTCCGTTTTTTTTACTGACAAAAAATTTTTAGACAAAAGCACTAACTCTACACCTTTAAAGTCTAATAACTCCTTTATAAAAGAATTTTCCAAGTTTTTTGAATTGTTTTTTTGAAACTCTTCAGTTCCAATGGCCGAAATAGTTTTTTCAGATAAAAATTTTAAAGAATTTGGATTAGGTGTTATTTCTGTTTGTATCATGTGAGATTTATATTATATCAATCCTACTTTTTCACGTATATTTTTAAGGTTTTCCTCAGCAATAATATTGGCTTTTTCCTTACCTTTTTGTAAAATTTTTACAAGATGTGCCTTATCTTCTAAAAGTTTATTTATTTCTTTGCCAACTGGTGTTATTTCACTAATTAACACTTCAGCCAATTTAGCTTTTAAAAAGGAATATTCTTTACCTGACATTTCGTTGAGTACTTTTTCTATATCAACTTTCGATATTTCAGAATATATATTAATCAAATTTAAAGCTTCAGGTTTTTTTTCTAAACTTTTTAAATTATCTGGAATTTGTTCTGAGTCAGACTTTGCTTTTTTGATTTTTTTATTTATTTCATCAGGACTATCTTTTAAGTTTATTCTAGAATAATCTGACTCTTCAGATTTACTCATCTTTTTTGTTCCATCTCTTAAGCTCATTACGCGAGAAACCTTTTTTGGTATTAATGGTTCTGGAAGTGGAAAAAAATCTTTACATTCAAAATCCGTGTTAAATTTTTGCGCAATATCTCTTGATAATTCTAAATGTTGTTTTTGATCAGCTCCAACTGGCACATGAGTTGCTTTATAAAGGAGAATATCTGCTGCCATTAAATTTGGATAAATATATAAACCGACACTTGCTCTTTCTTTGTCAGTTCCAGCTTTATCTTTAAATTGTGTCATTCTGTTTAACCAACCCATTCTCGAAACACAATTCAAAATCCAAGCTAATTCTGCATGACCTGAAACTGCAGACTGATTAAATATTATACTTTTGTTAGGATCTAATCCTGTTGCTAAAAAGCTTGCGGCCGTCTCTAAAACGTTTTTTTGTAAACTTTTTGGATTTTGAAATGTAGTTATTGCATGTAAATCAACAACACAATAAATGCATTCCATCTCGTTTTGTAATGCAACAAAGTTTTTCAAGGCTCCGAGATAATTTCCTAAATGCAAATTTCCGGTTGGTTGTACACCCGAAAATACCAATTTTTTTTTACTCATTAATTTGCCTTATAATCTTTAATTTTTAATAAACCTAGTAAATAACATGATAACAAATAAACAATTCCTACGAAACCTACAACGCTTAATAAATAAAATGACTTATAAATATAGTTATAATCGAGATAACTTGCGTATTTTTCTATGATAAAAATTAAAACAATAGACATAATAATTGATGAAATAATTATTTTTAAAGTATTAAAGAATAATTTTTTTTTCAAAAGTAGGAAATTATTTTTATTTAATGTGAACAAGTAAACAATGACACCAAGCCAAGTTGATATCGATGTTGCAATAGGAATAATTATAAATCCTACTCGATTAAAAAAACTTAAACTTAATAATAAATTTATAAATACTATTAATGTGGAAATATAAAAAGGAGTTTTAGTATTATCTCTTGCGAAAAAAAAATTTGCTAAAATTTTTATCAAGGCAAAGGCTACTATTCCATAGCCAAAAAACTTTAATGCGTCTGATGTCATTTTAACGTCTTTTGCGCTAAATGAACCATAACCAAATAAACCGCTTACTATTTCCTCCGAAGCTATTATTAGACCTAAGCTGGCAGGTATTGATAAAATTAAGGTCAATTGAATTGATTTATTCTGAATGTTAGAAACTTTTAAAAAATTTTTCATTTTAAAAGCCTTTGAAAGAACTGGCAATGAAACTGTACCCACAGCTATTCCTGCAATCGCCAAATTAATTTGGTAAATTCTGTCAGCATAATAAAGATATGAAACAGCGCCGGATTGAAAAGAAGCAATTATAGTTCCAACTAAAATATTAATTTGTGTAACTCCTGAAGAGAAAATACTTGGGATTAATTTTTTAAAAAAAAATTTTACTTTTGGTGATATTTTAAAGTTAAGTTTTAATTTTGGTTTATAAAACTTATATGTAAAGAAAATTAAGAAGATTAGTTGTAAAATACCAGCGATTGTAACTCCGTACGAAAGTTGTTTTGCTATGTTTAAATTTTTAAAATACGAAATTAATATACTTAATATCAAAATGATATTAAGGATAATTGGCGCTGCAGCTGCTGCAGCGAACTTATTATTTGAATTTAAGACTCCTGAAAAAAAAGATGAAAGACTTACAAATAGTAGGAATGGAAATGTAATTCTTGTAAACTCGATTGCTAAATTAAATTTGATTTCGTCAGTTATAAATCCTGGGGCAATTAGATAAACTAAATACGGAGTGAATATTTCGGCGAGAGTAACAATAAATACTAAAATAATTATTAGTAAGCTTAATACATCATCAGCAAATAATTTACCTATTTTTTTATTTTTTAATTTTGCTGAGGTATAACTTGGTATAAAAGCTGCATTAAAAGTTCCTTCCGCAAAAAGCCTCCTAAAAGTATTCGGTAATCTAAAAGCTACAAAAAAGGCATCCGCAAATATTGAGGCTCCTAAAAAAAAGGCTATTAAAATATCTCTTAAGTAGCCTAGGATCCTGCTGATAAGGGTAAAAAAACTGAAAATAGAGGTTGAGGATAATAAGTTCATACAAGATCTAAATTAGGCCATAAATTTATAGTGAATTTAATTTCTTAATATTACATACTCATTAAGTAAATGCCAAAAAAAACAGAGATTGATCATTATTCAGACAAAGAAGCACTTGATTTTCATATAAAAGGAAAGTCAGGCAAAATTGAGATTAACTCAAGTAAGCCTTTAACTACCAAAAGAGATTTATCGCTTGCGTATTCTCCAGGTGTTGCTGCGCCCGTAAAAGAAATAGCTAAAAATCCCGATCTCGCATATGACTATACAAGCAAAGGAAATTTAGTTGCTGTAATAAGCAATGGATCAGCAATATTAGGTTTAGGTAATCTTGGTTCTTTAGCATCGAAACCAGTAATGGAAGGTAAATCTGTATTGTTTAAAAGATTTGCTGACATAGATTCTATAGATATAGAAATAAATAATAATGATCCTGAGTCAATAATTGAGACAATAAAAAATATTGGAGGAACATTTGGCGGTATCAATCTAGAGGATATTGCAGCTCCAGATTGTTTTATAATAGAACAAAAACTAAAAGAACTTTTAGATATCCCTATCTTTCATGATGACCAACATGGCACTGCTATTATTACAACTGCTGCACTAATTAATGCACTTGATATTTCTAAGAAGAAAATTGATAAAGTTAAAATTGTAGTTAATGGAGCGGGTGCTTCTGCACAAGCTTGTGCAAATCTATTTAAAAGCTCAGGTGTTAGAAATGAAAATATTATCATGTGTGATAGTAAAGGAGTTATTTACAAAGGTCGAAAAAATATTGACCAATTCAAATCATCCCATGCTGTAGAAACTAATTTAAGAACTTTGGAAGAGGCGATTAAAGGTGCAGATGTGTTCTTAGGTTTGTCTGCTAAAGATGTAGTATCTAAAGAAATGATAAAATCTATGTCTAAAAACCCAATTATCTTTGCTTGTGCCAACCCAGACCCTGAAATTAAACCAGAGCTTATTGAGGAAGCAAGATCTGACGCGATTATAGCTACAGGTAGGTCTGATTATCCTAACCAGGTAAATAACTTAATTGGATTTCCTTATATTTTTAGAGGTGCACTTGATGTTAGGGCTAAAGAGATTAATGAGGAGATGAAAGTGGCTGCTGCAAATGCAATAGCTCTTCTAGCGAGAGAAAATGTTCCTGATGAAGTTGTCTCTGCTTATGGAGGCGATAGACCAAGGTATGGTAAGGATTATATCATACCATCAACTTTTGATCCCAGATTAATAAGTGTAATTCCAGCAGCAGTTGCCAACGCAGCAATGGATAGTGGTGTTGCAAGAATAAAAATTCAAGACTTAGAATTATATAAAGATCAACTTACTAATAGACTTGATCCAACAATGTCCCTTATGCAAGGGATAAATGCAAAAGTAAGAAAGAATCCAAAAAGAGTTATATTTGCTGAAGGTGAAGATGAGAATATGTTGAAAGCTGCAATTGAATTTGGACGTAATAAATTAGGTACCCCTATTTTAATTGGAGCTGAAAAAAGAATTAAAGAACAGTTAAAAAATATAGGTCTAGACGAAAATTATAAAATTGAGATTGTAAATTCTACAGATAAAGAAAAAAGAGAGAAATATGTGCAGCATTTATATAAGAAGTTACAAAGGGAAGGTCAGCTTGAAAGAGATGTGGATCGCTTAGTTCGAAATGAAAGAATTGCTTGGGGAGCATCTATGATCGCCTGCAAAGATGCGGACGCAATGGTCACAGGGAACATCAGACACTATGCAGCTTCAATTGAAAAATTGAAAAAGGTTACAGATCCAAGACCAGGTGAAGAAATTTTTGGCATGACGATGATTACATTAAAAGGGAAAACTATATTTGTAGCAGATACAAATGTACAAGATTTTCCATCTCCGGAGAGATTAGTTAAAGTATCCAAATCTTGTGTGCGTGTTGCAAGATTATTTGGATTTGATCCAAAAGTTGCTTTTTTATCACATTCTACTTTTGGAAAGCCAATTTCAAAAAATACTAAGCATGTAAGAGATGCTATAGAATTACTCAAAAAGGATAAAGTTGATTTTGACTTTGATGGAGAAATGCAGCCAGATGTAGCTTTGAATCCAATTTATCAAGAAATTTATCCATTTTCAAAAATAGTTGGGAATGCAAATGTTTTAATAATGCCTGCATT
>MDTG01374187.1_pt1 | contig 16120 bp, 17 predicted proteins | sample 811421 | NCBI WGS metagenome assembly MDTG01 (sample SAMN05326645, study PRJNA326480) | marine metagenome | isolation source: seawater | place: Pacific Ocean: South East | collected 2011 | reverse complement strand
GTCTTTAATAAAAGAGATAGATTTTGGTGTGGCTGGAGCAATATTTTTACACAGTAAATTATGCGCATTAATTAAATCATCTACAGTGCTGTTTTGAACTAAAGAATTAACATCTGTATTAATAATAATACCATTATAAACTGCATAAGAAAGCATGTTGTTTATCTCTTCGCTTAACTCTTCTATTACCTCTTGGGAGATTCCTGGAGATATTCCTATTAACGGTTTTGAATTTTGTGTTTTTTTTGTTTCAGTCTTAATAACTGGGGGTGTTATAGTATTCATTGTATGTAATTTTTAATTTCTAATCTAAAAGGGCATCTAAAAATTTATCTAAGCCTTCAGATTTAGCATATTCTAGAGTTTTTTCACCTGCTTTTACCAATTGTTTGATGTTTTCTGGAGAAGCATTAGACATGTCTGAAGAGTATTTTCTATCTTCTTCTGGTGTGTCTATTCTTAAATAAGAATCTGCATTAGTGGCATTTAATGTTTCAAAAATTTCATTCATTTGAAAGGCTACTGTGTCTATACTTCCATCCATCATTATTTCAGGAATTAATTGTGCCCATTTTAGTAAATTCCATCGATTGCTTTTTTCTTTGTTCTTAATTTTAAAACCTCCTCCGCCTGTACCTACTGATAAAATATGCATATCTGTTGCAGAGGGTTCATTAACAGCTCTCTCTTTAAAATTTGTGTTTCTTGCTTCAGCGTAGGCACACATGGTTGGGTTATTTGCAAAGACTCCTCCATCTAAATTTATCATAGAACTACAAGTTGTTTCTTTTTGAGGACCAGTAGCAAGGTTTTTAATTTTTGCAGGAGGAAAATAGGTAGGTGCAGCAGAGGTAGATCTTAAAACATCATGAACAAAAAATTCTCTTTTAGCGGTGTCTTCTATACTGGTAAAAAAGAAAGAAGATTTCTGAGCCATATTGTATGTTGTAATTAGACAGGGCTTCATGAGTTCGCTCATTTTTAGATCTCCCAACTTTTCGTGTAGTAACTTTTCTAGATTACGAGGGTTAAATTTTACAGCAGAACCCAAACCCCAAAAACGCTTTAAACCACTAATTTTTGATGCATTAAAAATATCATAACCATGGTCTAAATAGAAATTTAATGCATCTGTAGCAGAAAACTTTGCCTTGGTTGTATCTTCTTTTTGTGGGGCCAAATAAATTCCTGTTAAAATACCACCAGTACTTGTTCCTGCAATAAAATCAAAATGGTCTACTATGGTTGTACCGGGTCTTTTTTTCTGAAGATATGCTTCTGCATATTGAATAATTGTAGCAGGTATAATTCCTCTGATACCTCCACCGTCTAGTGATAGAATTCTAACTTTTTTCTTTGGTGCCATACTATTATTTTTAAGGGTAATAAAAGTTAATTAGGTAATAGATTGTTTTGTATTATAGTAATTCTGAAAACTTAGGGATTTTTTTTGCAATTGTAACTGCAATTTTTCCTAAGCCTTTTATATTTTCTACTAATTGTGCTTTAGAGATATTTTCTTTTGACGCTTTTTCAACAACGCTAACAAGTGCTTTATACTCTTTTATATTTGGGGTAATAGAAGTAATCACCTCTGGTGAAAGGCCTTTAAGTTGGTTTAACTCTTCTTGATAGGTAGCATTAAAAGCAGCATCTGCTTCATCAAAAACGTCATCAAATCTGTTCATAATATTTATTTTTTATTCGTGATACTTTTCATAGTATTTGTTAGTGTTTTCATCTTTTGAAAGGCTTCATCGCTTTTAAGATCTATTTCTTTTCCTTTAGCTAAAAGAGTCTTGGTTAACTCTGAAACTTTTAATAATGATTTATTAAGTTCTTCAGCTTTACCTTTTAGTCCAATTACAGACAATACCTCTTGTTGGCTTTCTTTTAAATTAGAAATAGATTGTAAATAATTGGTTACAGAAGAATTTGCCTGCATGGTATTTCCATAAGAAATCTTTATATTAAAAATAATAGAGTCTCTTTGTTTTTTTACTGGTATTAGTAATTCGTTTCTTTTTTTCTCTATTTTCCTTTGAGCAGCGTTTAGAAAATCTGACATGTCTGTAAGTACCTTAGAAGTTGCTGTTTTTGAAATATCATCACTTGCTGCTGTGTAAATAGTTTCAAAAATTGAAGGACTTATATTCTTTTTATAGTTGTCTAGTTCTTTTTTAAGAACGTAATTGATAATAAATGGAGCATATACCTCTTCAATAAAATCATTTATATTATTAATAATCTCTGAATAAAATAACCCAACCATGGTGGTATGTGAGTTTTCTAAGACTTTTATATTTGTTCCTATAACAGTAGAAAGTTGTACTGTTTCTTTTGGCACAGAAATGCAAGAGTTAAAAATATAGAATGTTAGTGTTATGAATACAATTCTAAATTTCATATGTATTTTGTTCTTTTTTGATGATTATAATTAGTAAAACAAGGTATAATTATGTATTTGTTTAGAATAGAGTATAAATACTCATTTATTAATTTTAATAAACCAGAAAAGCCATGAACATATGTCCATGACTTTAATTAAAAAAAATAACCACTGTAATGAGTTGCAGTTAAAACTATTTTAAGCTGTTAATAGTTTGAATGGATCTTCTTCTACCTTTGTGAAAAGGTTATTTATGGAGCCATTTTTTTTGATAAAATTTTGAAAATTCTTGTCATCATTTGGCATTTCTATACCTTTATCATCTTTTTTTAAAGTTACTACATCAAATTTTGCCGCTTCATAATCATTCTGTAATTCTTGTAGGTCTACCCAAACAATATCTGTTGTTCTGGCGTTACAGAAATAATATCTAATATTTATTTGATCTGCCACTGTAGACCATATTGTTGGTGAGATGTTAGGTGAATCTTTTAAATTAATATTAAAACCAATTGGTACAGACACATTTGCTGCTATAGATCTAACTTGAGCTAAAGATTCTTCCATATTATCAGGAGAACTTAAATGATTCATATAAAAAGAAGCTCGTTGAAATCTATCTGCTGGAAATGGTCCTCCAGGAATTGTTTTAGAGGCAAATTTATTTTCTTCACTAGCCCATTGCCATAACCAATAATTATTTAATAAAATTTGAGTTTTAAAATCTGGTTCGTTTGTCATAATTCTATGTGCAGTTTTAGAATTTTTATAATTATGATAAACTTTAAATTCTCCATTTTCAACTTCAATAACAGCAGACTCAGAATACGCATCTGATACAGATAGATGTAACGTTGCTTCTGCATCAGAACCAGGAACCTTAGTACCCATTAAAACAATAGATTTGTGGCATTTTATTAGTTTTTCATCTACTACAACACTAGGTTTTCTAGCCTGAGAATCAAATATATTTACTACCTCTTGAACACTTCTACAAGTATCTAAAACATATTGAGCCCAACGAAGAACATTTAAAGTGTAGTATGTCTCATCTGGTTGTTGATGTTTGTTTTCATAATTAGCATTACAATCATAAAGTAAATTTGCTACAAGACCTTCAGAGTTCATACCGTCTGAAGTTGCATGAACTCCATGAGATACAACCATTGCTACAGTAGTATCATAAAGCGAGGTCCAAGTTAGTGGGTTTTTTACTTTATCATCTGTACCTATTCTGTCAAGTCCTTTCTTAAAAGTAAAAATACTAGTTGGTAATTGTGTTTTCCAATCCATATTTCTGGCAGTAGTAGGGTAGTTTTTGTTTCTATTATTAAATATTCTAGAACACATAGTTATTAAATTATTATTAATTGATTCCTACTCGTTAGGCTTTTCGGTAACGCCCCGTTTATTTATATGGTTTCTGGTCTCCATATCTAATTTTAAAAAAAATAATTAACTTTCTGTTTTAATCCTTATTTTTTGTTTTTCAATTATAATTTCAACATTTTTTCGAGATGGCTTGGTAATGTATTCTACCATCATCCTTAATTGACCTAGATGATAATAATTGTGATATAAAAATGAATTAATTATGAATTTCTTTTCAGCTAAATGCTCAAGCCCTATTGCACCTTTTTCTTCTATTTCTTCTATTTTTTTTATTAAACACTTTATTTCATCATAAAATTTATTTTTGAATTCTCCCCACGTTTCTTTTGAATTTAATACAACATATGCATGGTTTAAACTAGGCCCCTGATTATCGATTGTTGGATTATCTATGAAGCTAGAAACTTCACTGATAAAACTTTTCATATGTTGGAGTAAGGTAGAAATTGTGTTAATTTTATCTGATTCTGCAGTTGGTATTTCAATATTAATATCTTCAAAAGATATTTTTTCTATTTGAAGTTGAATACATGTTTTAGAAATCACATCTTTTGGTTTAAGCTCAACTAAAAAAACTTGATCATGAAGTTGTGTTGAAAGTAATTTTAAAGATTGATCTTGTTTTTGATCATTGTTTTTAGGAGAAGGCAAATTAGATTTGTTGGTTAAATTTTCACTATTAATCATTTAATGATTTTTTAAAAAATTATTTCTGTAAAATTCAAATAAAAAAGAGCTACCTGTCAATCCCTATAACTAGGTAAATATATAGCACTAATTATCTGTGTATATAGCTTAAACAAATAGCTACTTATGTAGAAAATGTAAAACAAGTAGCTTAAATCATTCACTCTTTTAACTTTTTAAAAATAAAAACAGACATCTTTGCTTATTAAATTTTTTATTTTTTTTTAACTATTTAAAAAAAAACATTACTAATTTTAGCAGATATTTAGCAATAAGATCAATTAAGATATCCTAGATTTGTAGTGTTGAAAACTGCCATCGTCATACTAAATTGGAACGGGAAAAAATTGCTAGAACAATTTTTACCGTCTATTGTTAATTTTAGTTCAGAATTAGCAGAAATCTATGTGGCAGATAATGCCAGTACAGATAGTTCTATAGCGTATATAAAAGAATACTTCCCTATAGTGCAGATTGTAGAAAACACCACCAATGGTGGTTATGCGAAGGGCTATAATGACGCACTTAAAAGTATTGATGCAGATATTTATTGTTTGATAAACTCTGATATTGAGGTTACCCAAAATTGGATCTCTCCTATTTTAGAGGTGTTTAAGAAAGAAAAAAATACCGCTATTATTCAGCCAAAAATACTAGATTTTAAAGCCAAAGATACATTTGAATATGCAGGTGCTGGTGGGGGCTTTATAGATTTATATGGCTACCCGTATTGCAGAGGGCGTGTTTTTAATCATCTAGAACAAGACACCAAACAGTTTAATGATGTTGCCGAAATATTTTGGGCATCTGGCGCTTGTTTTTTTATACGATCTAAAGTGTATCATCAATTAAATGGTTTTGATGAAGATTATTTTGCACATCAAGAAGAAGTAGATTTGTGTTGGAGAGCCCAAAATGAAGGTTTTGATGTAAAATATGTTGGAGGCGCTACTGTGTATCATGTTGGAGGTGCTACGCTTCAAGAAACCAACCCTCAAAAAACATTCTTAAACTTTAGAAATAGCTTGCTTAATGTTATTAAAAATGTACCCAAACAATGGTTTTTATTGGTTGTTTTTTCACGTTTACTATTAGATGGTATTGCTGGTATTAAGTTTTTGCTAGAACTTAGACCAATTCATACTTGGGCCATTATAAAAGCTCATTTAAGTGTGTATCGTAATTTTTAGAAATTTTTACAGAAGAGAAAGAATTTACAGAAAAAATATGAGTATAACCTTCACACTAGTGTTGTTTGGCAATATTTTGTATTGGGAAGAAAGAAATTTAAAAATCTTCGTTAAAATTACAAAATGTCTAGAGATCCCTTTCCTTCTCTAATAACCACTGGTTCTGCAGCTGTAAGGTCTATAATTGTAGAGGCATAATTATCTCCAAAACCACCATCTATTACTCCATCTACTAAATGCTGCCATTTTTCAAAAATTAACTCAGGGTCTGTTGTATATTCTAACACATCATCTTCATCATAGATTGAAGTAGATATGATTGGGTTTCCTAAGGCCTCCACAATGGCTCTAGCTATCGTATTATCTGGAACACGAATACCTACTGTTTTTTTCTTTTTAAATACTTTTGGAAGTGATTTACTACCCGGTAGTATAAATGTATAAGGCCCTGGCAAGGCTCTTTTAAGCAACTTATATGTTGATGTGTCTATTTGCTTCACATAGTCAGATAAGTGACTTAAATCATTACATATAAATGAAAAATTGACTTTTTCTAGCTTTATGCCTTTTATTCTGGCAATTTTCTCAACGGCTTTGGTATTGGTAATATCGCAACCCAAACCATAAACGGTGTCTGTTGGATATATTACCAGCCCTCCTTTTTTTAGAACATCAATTACTTTATTGATTTCTGTAAGATTAGGATTGTCTTTATATATTTTTATAAAAAATGCCATAAAATAACAATTCGAAACATCAAATTAAATCTGAAACTAAATGTTTGTTTTTAGAAGGAGTTAATTTTTATCTACCAACCTAAAACCTTCTCCATGAATATTTAAAATTTCTACAGTCTCGTCTTTCTTCAAATATTTACGAAGTTTTGCAATATAAACATCCATACTTCTAGATGTAAAATAATTATCATCTCTCCAAATCTTAGTTAATGCAAGTTCCCTTGGCATTAAATCATTTTTATGCAGTGCTAGCATGCGAAGAAGTTTACTTTCTTTGGGTGATAATTTTTGTGGTTCATTTTCTCCTACAGACAAATGACGTAATTTAGAATTGAAGAAAAAACCACCAATAATAAACTCAAACTGTTCATTTTCTGCTGCTGAATCTGATTCTTTTCTTTGCAAAATTGCTTTAATCTTAAAAAGCAACACTTCAGAATCAAAAGGTTTATTTAAATAGTCATCTGCACCAACCTGGTAGCCTCTTAAAACATCTTCTTTAAGCGTTTTTGCTGTTAAAAAGATAATGGGTATTTCTTTGTTGTTAGAACGAATATCTTGTGCCAAAGAAAAACCATCTTTACGCGGCATCATGACGTCTAGAATACAAAGATCAAAATCATTGTTTTTAAACATAATTAAGCCTTCAATACCGTCTTTTGCATGTGTTACATTGTAATCGTTTAATGCTAAATAATCTTTTAAAACCGTTCCAAAATTTGGATCGTCTTCTACTAATAAAATCTTTTTACTTCCCATGTGTGTTTATTTATATTAATGGTAACTTAATTGTAAATGTGCTTCCTTTTCCTTTTTCACTATCTACAAAAACCGTTCCGTGATGTGTATCTACTATTTCTTTAACGTAGGCCAAACCTAAACCGTGACCTTTAGTATTGTGAATATTTCCTTTTTGCTCTCTATAAAATTTATCAAAAATTTGTTTTTGAACATTTTTTGCCATTCCTATTCCTTGGTCTTCAATTTTAATCAGTAAGTTTTTGTTAGTGCTTTCTGTATAGACATCAATTTTTGGCTTTTCATCAGAATATTTTAATGCGTTTTCTAAAATATTAACCAATACATTGGTCATATGAAATTGATTGACTAACGTTTCTGATTGAATTGCTTGAAAATGTGTTGAAATTGAACCTTGCTTGTCTATGGCTAAAAGACTTACATGAGAAATTGCATCATCTATAACATCATGCATGTCTGAAGCTTCGGTGTTAATTTCAATTTGGTTTTTTTCTAACCTAGAGATTCGTAAAACATTTTCTACCTGACCATGCATCCGTTTATTTTCTTCTCGAATCATTTTTATATAACGAAGTACTTTCTCTTGATCATTAATAATCTTTGGATTTTTAATAGAATCTAATGCTAAGTTTATAGTTGCAATAGGTGTTTTAAACTCATGGGTCATATTATTGATGAAATCAGTTTTAATTTCTGATATTTTTTTCTGTTTAACCAATTGATATAACGAACTTGAAAAAGCAACTATAATTATAAAAATAAAGAATAATGATAACAGTAAAATATTAGAAATATCTGATAAGATATGTTTGTTTTTATCTGGAAAATCTATGTATAGAGTAAAGTTGCTAATACCTTCATTATTAATAAACAAAGGATAACTTTGGCTCATTACTGGGTTTACAGTGTAGTAACCAGATTTTAACTTAGTGGCTAGGTCATTATTATAAACACCGTATTTATAATCTATATTAATATTATTTCTTTCTAACTCTTCTTTTAATGTTGCATTTAATTCTCTGTTGTTTATTCGTTCTTCTATAGGAAATGTTTTTTTATAGTCTTTAAAAACATCTGATAGTAGTTTTCTATCTATCTCTTCTACTCTGTCAATGGTTGAAATTTTCTTTTCATTGAATACGTCCTTAAATTCATTATCTCCTACAATAAAAGTTCCTTTAAAAACATCTCTTTTTTTTGAAAATCTTTTTACAACAATGGAGTCATTGTCATAAAAACCATTTTTATCTAAAATATCTAATGCTGGTATCTTAAAATCTTCTTCTATAATTGTTGTTCCAAAAGAAAAACGACTCTTACTACTAGTGTCTATTTGCTGAATTAAAAAGTTTTTGATTTGCGCTTTGTTTAAAAACCTTCTGGTCTTTATGAAACTTTCAATTTTATTATAAAAAAGGTCTTCTTCTTTTATTTCTAAACGTTCAGAAACTCTTGCTAATGCTTTTGTAACATCTCCTTTAAATTGATTTTTTTTACTTTCTATCGCATTATTTATCCAGTATAGCTGAACCGAGACTATTCCAATAAGTGAAATACTCATTAATACTACAATAAGGACAAATATTTTCTTTCCCATTGCTCAAAAATAGACTTATAAAACAGGTTATTTTTTTATTTTAACTTAGATTAACAATACAACTTGCTTATTTAAGCAAATTTTAACATAAAATGAAGATTATCCTAAACAAAAAGCATTTTTTTTGTTAAAATATTATAAATATTTTTAGATTTTAACAATGTTTCTTCTTTTTCAATATTTAGAATAGTATAATTTGACAATAGGTTTCTCTTAGTTTCTGACCATTGATTTTTAATGATATTCTTCACCTGTTTTTTAGTAACAGCATCTCTTTTCATGACTCTTTTTATCCTGATTTCTTCTGGCGCATTTACTGAAATAATTATATTGCAAATTAGATTACCATTGGTTTCAAAAAGGATAGCATTTTCATAAATTATTAATGTGTTTTCTTTTTGACTTGCAATAAATTTTCTAAAATGCTCTTTTACGGCTGGGTGAACAATGCTATTTAAAGATTTTAATAACTTAGGTTCTTTAAAGACTAATGAAGAGATATACTTTCTGTCTAAGATATTGTCTTGGTAACTTTTTTCACCAAATAAAGCAATGATGTTCTCTTTTAGACTTGGTGAAGTATTCATAAGTAATTTAGCCTCTTTATCTGCATGATAATAAGCCGTACCATCTGAAGTACAAATTATTTTAGCTACCAAAGATTTTCCACTACCAATACCGCCTGTTATTCCAACTATCATACTATTTACTTATTATGAAATCTATTTTAAGAGGTGTTATTCTTGCATTTTTTATCATAAAAGAGGTCTTTACAATTTTTGGAATTAAATAGGGTAAGTTATTCTCTTTAGACATATTATAATCACACTCAATCAAAAAAGATGAAGGCAAAATTTTATTAAAGTTAGAAAGCGCTATCCTGTAGGTAATTTTCACAAACTTTGGAAATGTATTAATGGTTTTACCTGGCGGTAAGTTTAATATCCTAAAGGGAAGCTCTATTGTACCTTCTGTAAACTTCTCTATTGCTACAGAAACTTCTATATTCTCTTGTTGTATGTTTACATTAGATTCAGATGCAAATTCTTTGACAGCTATTGATTCATTAATTGAGGCACTGAGTTCTTTCTTTTGAAGAAGTTTTGTAGAGACAAAAGTAATGGTATCTAATATAGACTCTGGACCTGTTACTATTATTGAATCTGGAGTAATACCAATAGGTTCATTTAATTCATAACCGTCTGCAAAGGTAAAATCAGACACAAGTTTTACAGGTACTTTTTTAATCTTTAACAACCCTAAATTAAAAGCAATTGAATCATGTATAAAATGATCTATTTGAACCCCTGTTTTCATTTGTTTTTGAAGCGCCAATTTTTGCTGGGAAACTAATAAATAATAATCTGTTAAAGATTTATAATAAATATTAGATGCATTAATTTCTAATTTATTTGGTGAAATTTTTGCTGAAATTAATTTAAATCCTGTTGTTTTAATATGAATTTTTATAAAATCTAAAGGAGCCTCCTGTAATAATTTATCATCTGGAAGATTCTTATAGCTTATTGGAAAAGCTATGGTACTATCATATTCTTTTGACAATTTGGTCATAAACCAAAAAACAACAGAAAGAAGTGTGAATAAAATGAATGAATAATTCATTTTATTGTTTCCATTATTTTTTTGATTCATTTCTAATTGTATTTGTTTGCAAGCTAATTAAACTAAAACCAAAGACAAAATTAACTACAAAAAAAAGCGAGCTGTATATGAGCTCACTTTTTTAATTATGATGTTGTAATGATTATTTTTTTGCTGGCACAGTAGTATACTTCTTGCTCAATTCTACAGAAATTGCTGCCTGTTCAAACTTAATTTTTCCAGCACCTGTCTCTATAGTAACTGTGGCATCTTTGTCATTTACATCAACTAACTTCCCGTGTATACCACTAGAAGTAACAACTTTTGATCCTTTTTTTAACTCTGTTATAAACTTTTTTTCTTTTTTACGTTTTCTGTTTTGTGGCAATATCATGAAAAGATAAAAAACAACCAAAAGAGCTAACATAGGAAGCATCATACCTCCAAATCCTTCAGATGGAGATGCTTGTAAAAATAACGTTGTTAAAATCATTAATTTTTCTTAAGTGGTTTGATTCTTTTTCTGATTTCATCATCTGTGTAAACCCTTGGAGTTACAGACCCCTTTAACTTTAACACTTCTCTACCTCGAGCAGTATTGGTAATTAGAGTTAATGTTTTGGCTTGTCTGTTAGGCTTGCCAGCTGTGTTAAAATTAGCCAATACTTCAGCAGAGTCACCTGGTTTAATTGGTGTTCTTGGCCAAACTGGAACCGTACAACCACATGAAGCCTGAACATTAGAAATTACTAAATCTGTTTTACCAGAGTTAGTTACCATAAATTTTGCCTCAACAATTTCACCTTCGTTTACAGTTCCAAAATCATATTCTGTAATGTCAAATTGTATTTCAGCAGAACCCTTAGTAATTTCTACATCTCTTTTTTTAGCAGTAATTATATTTTCTTTTTTAACTTTTTCTGAGGCATTTCCTTCTTTACAGGAATTAAAAAAAACTAGTGATAGCACTAGTAATGATGATGATACTATTTTATTCATAATTATAAAGTTTCTGTAAAAATAATAAATTATAATAATCCTCGGCCAACTTTGACGAATTTTTTGTCTTTATCAAACTCTTTAGATAGTTTGTCTAGAACTCCATTTACAAAGTAACCACTTTTTTCTGAAGAATAGTCTTTAGCAATCTCTATGTATTCATTTATGGTAACTTTAGTAGGTATCATTGGAAAATTCAAAAACTCACAGGCTCCCATTTTTATAAGAATCATGTCCATATCTGCAATCCTATCTGATTCCCAATTTGGGGTATGAATTTTGATGTCATTTTCAAAAGTATGATGATTTAATATTACTTTTTTAAATAATTCTGACACAAAATCTAAATCATCTTGGTTTTTATAGAGACTCCCTAAAGAGAAAGTACTAGTTGCTTTTTGTTTTTTGAGTGACCTAAGCACCCATGTGTTTACAAATGGTATATCATCTACCCAGGTAATATTTTCATCTTCAAAATACTCTGCAAGTTTTATATTTGGAGCAACGATATCTCTAAAAAAATCAATTACAAAACTTTTATCTAAATTAAAGGAGTCTTCTTCTGTGGTTAGGTAGTCAGAAAACAAGACACTCTTTTGTAGCTTGTCCCAAATAATTTTCACATATTCATCATCTTTAGACCAATTATTTAGATCTTGAGCCTCTATATGGAGAGAAATAGAAGTACTTTCTGCTATTTTTTTTATGAGTTTGTTTTCTACAAATTTTCTATTTGGAGATAAATCTTCCTGTGTAGCTAAATATTTTTTCTTTGAAATTTCCTGTTTTTGTTCAGCTAGTTTTTGAACCTCAACTAAAAGTTGAAGAAGCAAAACATATAAATCAAACATTTTTTTAATGCTAAATTTTATAAATTTTTCTTCTTTCACGATATCGTCATCATGAGATTTAATCATCGCATATACTGACTGCATTACCTTAACTCGAATATGTCTTCTGTTGATCATTTAAAGAACTTATTTTTTAATAAAAAAAGCGAAAGATAAAAATCAGTCGCTTTGCAAAAATATAATTATTTCTTTAGGTGCATTAAGAGTTTCTCTCTTTTTTGCGTTTATCTATTGTATTTTGTGCAATATTGAATGCAGCTCTGTGTGTAGTGATGTTTTCTTTTTCTGAAAGTTTAAATATTTCTAAGGTTGTATTGTAAATATTTTCAGTTTTCCTCAAACTTTCTTCTTTAGTATACCCCTCTAATTCACCATATACATTTATAATACCTCCTGCATTTATTAAAAAATCTGGAGCATAAGCAATTCCTTTTTCTTTAAGAATTCTACCATGCTTTACTTCATCTGCTAACTGATTATTAGCAGCACCAGCTATTACCTTTGTATTTAATTGATCAATAGTTTCATCATTAATGGTAGCACCTAATGCACAAGGAGCATAAATATCTAGGTCTAAATTGTATATATCATTTCCTAAAATAACATTGGTATGATACTTTTTAGATAACTCCTCTAGACGCGCTTCATTAATATCATTAATAATTACTTGAGCTCCTTCTTCTGTTATATATTTAACTAAAGTTTCCCCTACATGTCCAACCCCTTGAACTAGTATTTTTTTTCCTTCTAAGCTTTCTGTACCAAATTTATAATTAGCCGCTGCTTTCATTCCCATATAAACACCATAGGCAGTTACTGGTGATGGATTACCAGAACCTCCTTTAGATTCGGATATTCCAGTAACATAAGGAGTTACTTCTCTTATAATATCCATATCTCTGGTTTCCATTCCAACATCTTCTGCGGTAATATACCTTCCACTCAAAGAATTTACAAACTCACCAAACCTCCTCATTAAACGATCATTCTTTTGTGTTTTTGCATCACCAATAATTACGGCTTTACCTCCACCTAGATTTAATCCTGTAATTGCAGACTTATAAGTCATCCCTCTAGACAAACGCAAAACATCATTTAAAGCATGCCATTCACTTTGGTATGTCCACATTCTTGTACCACCTAAAGCAGGTCCTAAAACTGTATTGTGTATACCAATTATTGCTTTTAAACCTGTATCTTCGTCGTTGCAAAAAACAATTTGTTCGTGACCATCAAAAGAGAGTTGTCCAAACACAGGATCTTTCTTCAATAAGTTAGTGTCAATAATTTTAGATGTCATAAATGTCTATTCGTTTAGTTGTGAGAGTCTTGTGTAATTCATAAAAAACAAAGGTCAAAAATACGATATCTTCAAATAACAACAAATTAATTGCCCTTAAATTATATATATTTTAATTTTAAAATACTCCAATAAAAATAATAATGAAATCCTTAAGATATTTAGACAAGTATTTTGTGAAATACAAATGGAGACTATTGTTTGGTGTTTTTATAACTATTTTATCTAAAATATTAGCACTTCAAATTCCTGTAATTATTAGAAAATCTCTAAATTCAGTTGAAACTTTTTTCAAAAGTGATATTGCAGATAAATCTATAATTGAAAATCAATTATTGTGGAATTTAGCAACTATTCTAGGTGTAGCAATTTTAGCTGGTTTTTTAACTTTTGTAATGCGGCAAATGATTATTGTTACCTCTAGATTAATTGAGTTTGATTTAAAAAATGAGATTTACGAACAATATCAAAAACTCTCTATAAATTTTTATAAAAAAAACAGAACTGGAGATTTAATGAATCGTATCAGTGAAGACGTTTCTAAGGTTAGAATGTATTTTGGCCCTGCTGTTATGTATTCTATGAATATGATTTTTTTATTCATTGTTGGTTTTACTCAAATGGTTAAGATAGATCCTGAACTAACCATGTATACATTAATTCCTTTTCCAATCTTATCTATTTCTATATTCTACATAAGTAAGATTATCAATAAAAGAAGCACAGTAGTTCAAGAATATTTATCTAAACTAACCACATACAGTCAAGAATTTTTCTCTGGTATTAATGTTGTAAAATCATATGGAATAGAACCAATGGTAATTGCTGGATTTGATGAATTAGCAGACAAAAGCAAAGAAAAAAATATCAGTTTATACAAAGTACAAGCACTATTTTTCCCTTTAATGATCTTATTAATAGGGATTAGTAATTTAACAGTAATTTATATTGGAGGAAAACAATACATCAATGGAGAAATACCTATTGGTGTTATTGCAGAGTTTATCTTATATGTAAACATGTTAACTTGGCCGGTTGCTGTGGTAGGTTGGGTAACCTCTATGGTACAACAAGCAGACGCATCTCAAAAAAGAATTAATGAATTTCTTCAAGAAGAACCAGAAATACAAAACAATAGTACTAAAACATTCAACTGCGAGGGAAATATTGAATTCAAGAATGTTAGTATTACCTATGATGACACAAGAATAGAGGCATTAAAGAACATAAGTTTTTCCATAAAAAAAGGAGAAACAGTTGCTTTTCTTGGTAAAACTGGTGCAGGAAAATCTAGCATTGTAAATTTAGTTTCTAGACTGTATGATGTAAATAGTGGTCTTATTACAATTGATGCCATACCAATTAAAGAAATTAATTTAACAGACTTAAGAAAGGCGATTGGTTTTGTACCTCAAGATCCGTTTTTATTTTCAGACTCTATATCTAATAATATTAAATTTGGGTATAATAAAGCAACAACTCAAGAAATTATAAACGCTGCAAAAAAAGCAGTTGTTCATCAAAATATTGTAGATTTTAAAGATGGCTACAACACCATACTAGGAGAACGAGGTGTTACTTTATCTGGGGGGCAGAAACAACGAGTTTCTATTGCTAGAGCTATTATAAAAAATCCTCAAATATTAATTTTTGATGATTGCTTGTCTGCAGTAGATACAGAAACCGAAGAAAGGATTTTAACAAATTTGGAAGACCTTTCTAAAAATAAGACCACATTTATTATTAGCCACAGAGTCTCCTCAGCAAAAAATGCTGATAAAATCATCATATTAGATGGTGGAGAAATTATTCAACAAGGTTCTCATAATCAACTAATAAATCAAAAAGGTTACTATAAAGAATTATATGAACAGCAACTTTTAGAAAAAGAAAACTAGTTGTATATTTTGCCAAGTAAATTATTTTGTTAGATTTGTTCCTTTATATTTAAACAAAAAAACACATTTTTAAAAGTTATGGGTGATAGAGTTGAACAAGAAGAAATATTTTCACAAGTATTAAGAGCAGGAAGAAGAACATACTTTTTTGATGTTAGAGCTACCAAAGCAGACGATTATTATCTAACCGTTACAGAAAGCAAAAAGTTTACACACGATGATGGAACTTTTCATTATCAAAAACATAAAATCTATTTATACAAAGAAGATTTTAGTGAATTTAAAGAAATGCTAACAAAAGCTACAGACTATATCTTACATGAAAAAGGAGCTGAGGTAATTAGTGAACGTCATCAAAAAAACTACAAAAAAGAAGAACAAGATCAAGAAACAACTGAAGAAAAAAACACCGAGAGTTTCACAGATGTGAATTTCGATGATATTTAACAACTGATATTCAAACTCAATTTTCAAGAAAGACCATCTATTTAATTAGATGGATTTTTTTTATAGAACACTTTTAATAGTATTGGTTTTATGACAAGTCTCTAACCATTCTTTTTCAGGCACACTGTCATGAGTTATTCCACCTCCAACATAAATATTTGCATGAGCTCCATCAATCTCTACACAACGTAAATTTACAAAAAGCTCCGTTTCTGAATTAATATTAATCTCCCCTAAAAAACCAGTATAAAATGTTCTATCATAGTTTTCAT
>MDTG01126800.1_pt1 | contig 16120 bp, 15 predicted proteins | sample 811421 | NCBI WGS metagenome assembly MDTG01 (sample SAMN05326645, study PRJNA326480) | marine metagenome | isolation source: seawater | place: Pacific Ocean: South East | collected 2011 | reverse complement strand
TAATCTATAAAGTCAGAATTATCAATTAAAAATTTTTCTGATTCTTTTCTTTCGCATTCACCCGGGTATTCTGATTCATATTCATCATATAAATCATCCCCAACATAAGTAAGCATTTGAAGTAAAACAACGCATTTCTCTAATTTTGTTAAAGCGTCCTCTTTGTATAGATCAGCAACTAAGGAAGAAAAAGAGAATTTGTCAGACTGCATTCCTAAATTACTTCGTCTATCTAGTACCATAAAATTAGATTTATTATTTGATGTCGCTTCATACCTTTGCCATTCAACACCATTGGAGGAGGTTCCTGGAACTCCTGTTTTGGCAAAATTTGTCCAAAATTGCATCATGTTTTTTGAGGTGAATTTCTTTGATGGGCCTTTGGGGTAAATTAAGAATCCATAATCACCAACCAGTTTATTATTTCCTGTCAATAAAGGAATTTCTGTAGCATGAGCAGCACCTATCAACTCTCTAAAATCTGCGATAATAAACCTTCTATGATCATCCCAATCATATCTATATGCATATAGCTGATTATTGCCTGCTTTATTTAGGCTTCTTAATGGCTCATCAACACCCCTTATTTTCCATGCCCTGCTTCTGTAAGAATTAAAAAGATTGAAAGCTTTTTTATCATTTAACTTAACTTTAGGTACACCAAAAATAGAACCAAAGAATGAATAATCCAGATCGACAAAATACTTAGCTGAGGCAAGCCATAATTTAACCTCGTCTCTATTAGAACCAGCAATAGTTGGGACCTTATTAATTAATTCATTTTTTGATAAAGCTGATTTAAGACCGATCTCAGGTATAACAACCCCATCTGCTGTTAAAAGCGGCAGATTTTCATATGAAGGCCTTTGAGCATAATATATAAAAAAATCTTCAGCAGATAAATTTTTAAGGATATCTCTTATCTTTTCTTTATTGGTGTCTGTTTGTTTTATTGTTAATGATTTATCTTCAATAACCTTATTCACAATATTCCAACTAGAATGTTTAGAAATTGATGAGTTATTTAATGGCTTATATGCATCTCTTTTTGAATATGATGTTGTATAACCAGATTGTGATATCGCTTTATGAAATAAGCCTTTTGCTTGACCTGATACTAATAATGACAAAACATTATGGCCTCCAGCAGACTCACCAAATATTGTTACATTATTTGGATTGCCACCAAAAAGCGATATATTTTGCTTAACCCATTTGAGAGCCTCAATTACATCTAAGGTTCCAAAATTTGATGTCTTGTCCATACCAGACTGTAAACCTTGTATTGATGGATGAAAGAACCATCCAAAAGGCCCAAGCCTATAATTTATTGTAACAACTACTACATTATGTTTTTTAACCATAGGCGAAAAATCATAGATGTCTTTTAAACCTGTTGTATTTCCACCACCATGAATCCAAAACATTACTGGCAATAATTCATCTTGATTATTACTTGGTGCTTTTATGTCAAGATACAAACAATTTTCAGTTCCTGAATAATAATTATCACCCTCTGAGCCACCCAAACCAGATGGTTCTTGAACGCAAAAATTGTCATCTTGAGGTTCAATTAAATTATTTTTTGCAAATATATCAAATTGTCTTGGAGCCTTCCATCTAAGTTCATCAGTGGGAGGCATGGCATATGGAATATCATCCCAAGAAATAACTTTAGAAACCTCACTACCAAAGGTAATTCCTGAGGAGGTTTGAACCCTATATTCATCACCATAAATACAATAAGTAAAAAACAGGACAAATAAATATTTATATTTCATACAGACATATTAATAAAGAATATAATACTCGGCAAACGGGATGTAGCGCAGCCTGGTAGCGCACTACACTGGGGGTGTAGTGGTCGTCGGTTCAAATCCGGCCATCCCGACCATATTTAAATTATATATATAATTCATGCATATATGAATTGAATCTGATAAATAAAATATTTTTTACAAAATTAATTATGTTTAAAAAAAGGTCATATTATGATGTACATCTAAACAATTATTGATATATAATCCATTTATTGGGCAGTTTTTGTGAATTTAATACAAGTCTGCTAACTACAAGTTTAAATAGGAAATAGGATATAACAATGGCTAAATTTATAAAATCAAAATTCAGAGTGCTCTGGAGTACAGTATTTACCTTCTTTGCTGGGATATTTTCGATGGAAGCATTGTCACAAGATGCTAATGCAAATGATAAACAAAATTCAAATGAAGAATCTGAAGAAGATAAAGCATTAGATCCTGGAGCTATTGCAGCTGCTGTTGCTGCTGCCGCTGCTTTAATTGCCTCTACAGATGGAAACTCTGCAGCTCCAGCTCCAGCTCCAGCTCCTACTGCTGGTCCGAGTCCTTCACCGAGTCCTAGTCCTTCACCGAGTCCGAGTCCGAGTCCGAGTCCGAGCCCTTCACCGAGTCCAAGTCCTAGTCCTTCACCGAGCCCAAGTCCTAGTCCAGCTCCTGCAACAAGTACTTCGACTTCGACTTCAACAAGCACAAGTACTTCGCCTGCAACAAGTACCTCAACATCAACAAGTACTTCAACAAGTACTACTACTTCAACAAGTACTTCAACAAGTACTTCAACAGGTACTTCAACAAGCACAAGTACAGGAACTTAATAAATATCAAAAAAAATAGCGGGTAATCCCGCTATTTTTTTATCTTTTTGAAGCGATTAGTTCAAAAAACCATCCCACTGCCTAACTAGTTCATAATAAGTTGAGTTATATATAAGACCTTTTAAGTCTTTAGCATGAATTAACTTAGCGCCACCATCTCTAGTTAAAGGAGATATCTTGATTGAGGAATAATTTCCATTGTAGTCATTATTGAATAAATCTAAAGGAAATTGAAAGTAAAACCCTTTGTCAAAACTACCCTCTCCAAATACCTCTGTTGATACATCTGTTCTTGTAAAGTAGATTCCTGATCTAAATCCCGAACTTGTTGTTCTGCCAATATCTAGTGTAAATCCATCATCTTTAGCAAGATATCTTCCATAGCTTATATTAGTTTCTATTCCAGCTGCAAACCTATAACCAAAATTAACATGTCCAGTTACAGTATCGTAATCTTGAAAATTGAATTTTTGGTCAAAAGATCTTTGTTTAACATAAAATAATTCAGCTCCAATATTGAAGTTCTTATTAAATGGTTTGTATAAAATTTCTCCGCCAAGGCCACCAAACATTGGTTCAAATATGCCTCCACTTATTTTTGCATAAATATTTTTATAAGGTGACCAAATATAATCTAATTGCATTCTAGATATATACAAATCATCTTCTTTTAAATACTCAACTATATCAGTTCTAACATGTTGCATTTTTGAAGCTGATCCAGAAATAGTATCTTTGAAGTTTGAATAAACTCTTGCATTTAATTCTGAGGACAATAAAAGGCTACGACTAAATTGCACCTCGCTGGTATGTTGTAAATTAATACCGCTAAAATAAAATTTTTCTGGATTTCCAATATGCGAAATTATTGCAGGACTGGTTGATGAAAATATAACAGGAAATTTAACAACAGGCTGGAACTCATCTTCTAAATATCCATTCACCTCACCCGAATCTAAACTTGTATTACGAATTTTAACCTCAATGGGAACATTATTATCTTTATCAAAATAATTCTTAAGGTAACTTATATTATTTAGCTCTATACCTGCATTAATATGAGTAACATTTATGAAATTTATGTCGAAATCATTCATGTCGGCAACTTCTTTTGAAATTTGGGCTGCATAGGATGATGATCTTATTGCATTTCTATGATCAGAAGTAGATATAGTAATATCGAGAACATTATTATCATGTAATGTGGAAGTTTGAAGAAATAGTCTATTATTGTTTAAGTTAAACAAAAGGTTTTCATAAAAAATATGTTTGCTCCCTGTCATATCGTCTTGCTTAGTAACTTTGGGCTTAAATTTTGATTTAGTTGATAGAGAATTATCTAAGGTTAAACCTATATTAAAACTTATATTTAAAGTATTTCCTTTTATAAAGGATACATCTATTGAAGAGTTATTATTAAATGAATAATTTAGACCTATATTTATATCACTATCTTTTTTTCTTTTACTATAAATTGCATCACTTCTTTTATTTGCAGAAAAACTCATATAATCAAATGGATCATATTCAAGTTTAAAATTTAAACCTTTAAGAAAGGGAGATATTATCTCAATACCTCCAAAAATAGACACATCTCCTCTAAACCATTGATCATATGAAAAAGAGCCGCCTTTATTAAAATTGTCAGATATAAGCGGTCTTGATGATAAAGAGGAATATAGCTGAGATAATGGGTTTTCAAAAGAGTTTTTGTTTACATATTTACCCCAACCCAACCCAAGAGAATATTTCGTCTTGTTTAATTGATTTGTAGCTACCACATATTCCCTAGTAAAAAAACCAGTTCCAGCAAAATCATCTAACCCAACTGCTATATTGGGAATATTATTATTTTTAGGTCTATAGATAAATTTAACATTGAAACCTTTGTCTAGATAATGACCTCTTTTGTTATTGCCCTCCCATATAAGATCAGATGGTCTATAGTAGAAATAACTAGCTTCCATCCAATTAAATGGGGATACTGTAAGGGTACCAAACTTCCAAATATCATTTTTATTTAGAGTCAAGGCTATTGAACCTTCCGGCCTTGAATCAGCTGCGGGCATCTGTATTAAACCAACCTGCCCAAATGAATTATATGTAGAATTGGGAGTTTGCTTATTGCTTATTTTTAATTGGTCTAATAATCCAGAATGAAGAGATGAGGTAAAAATTAATAAAAAAAAAAATCTCATTAAAAATATTCTAGTCTGATCTGTTTAAAACTGATAATGAGGTCATGCTAAGAGCAATACTGCTTATAATTGGTGCCCAAATTGCTGCTTTTTGCATAGAGTTCGTAAAATCAGTATCTTGAGGTATATATATTACAGAACCTGGGTAGATTAACTCTTTATTGTTTACTGCTATAAAAGGGAGTCTTGCTTTATTTCCTAAATTTTCAGTTTCTCCATTTGGATGAACAATAAATATATTTCTTAGATCGCCATTTTTTAAGACTCCTCCAGATCTTTCTAAATAAAAGTTAATATCTTTTCCTGGTGAGTATCTTATTGCTCCGGGGTTCGAGACCTCTCCATGAACATAAACTTGTTGTGTTTTTTGAGGTATTAGCAATCTATCACCATCTTCAAGAATGGTGTCTAAGGATGGATCTTTTGAAATTAAATCTAAATCAAACTCTGCAATAATTCTACCAGTCGACTCCATCTCTTTTAATTGAAGAATTAGCGCTTGAATTCCACTATTATCTTTACTTGCAGGCGATATACCATTTGTGATCAAGTTTGTAATGAATGACTTATATAATCTTTCTTTAGCCTCTTCATTAATTTGCAACGCCTTAGCATTTTCAAGATAGCCACCAAATACATATGCTGAAGAATCATATCCTCCAGCGCTAATAATAGCCTCACTTAAAGTTGTCCCTCTTGTAAACTTATATGTTCCTGGGTTATTAATAGAGCCTTCAATCTTTACAGTGTCTATCTTAAATTCTCTTATAAAGATTGAATCATTATCTAATAAATTAAAAATATAGAGCTCATCTAATGTTAAATTAATAATCTTGCTTTCCCCATTAGCAACTCTTTTTACAACGATGTTTTCAAAATCATTATTTTTACCAAATCCATTTGAAAACTTTAGAAGATCTTCAAACGACTCATCATCTTTCAATTCAAAAATTGCTGGCCTCATAACCCCTGATTCTATTGAAACAAGTCTCCCATACGGATTTACTACTATACTATCACCAGACCTTAAACCATTAGAGAAGTTATATTTGCCATATATTAATACCTCATAAATATCTAATGTATCAATTACCTTTCCAGACCTTACTAAGCTGATATTTCTATAACTACCAATTTCATTTATTCCTCCTGCCATACTTAATGCATGAAGCATGTTTGAGTTACCATTAAGGGTATATATTCCAGGATTGTAGGCATTACCAACAACTAATACATTGATATCTCTTACATTTTTTAGGGAGATATAAGCATCTGTTCCTATGTAAGTATTATTAACTTTAGTTTTTATAAGACTGCTTGCATCATTAAGGGAAAGTCCAGAAAGAGTTAGTCTACCAATATCAGGAAGGCTGATAGAGCCATCTCTTTTAATTTCTACGGTTTCAATGAGATCTTCCTGTCCTACTAGCTGTATCTCAAGAACATCTCCAAAATCTAGTACATATGTTGGATCAAGATTAGGTTCATTAGTTGGCATAAATGAGGTTTGCATAACATCAAAAAAATCTGATGCAAATATTACTGTCCCATCTTCAACCTCATTATCTTTATCTAAATCTTTTTTCTTATCTACGAATGAAGAAGCTCTTCTATAGACTGGTTTTTCGAGCTCTTCTTTTGCTTCTAACTTTTCTTCAATATCTTTTTTGACACTATCTGGAAGACTATTTAAATATGTTTCATCTAACTCTTGAGAATAGACAATAGTTGATCCTAAAAGGAGTAATGAGAGTAATATTTTTTTCAATTTATCTTTTCCTTTACTTTTTGCGAAGGCTTAAAATTTAGCTTGTTTAGTCCTGGTATTATATATGAATCTTGCGTTTTTGGGTTTCTACCAATGCGTTTAGGTGTTTTTTTAAAACTAAAAGTACCAAATCCACTAATTTTTACAGATTTTAATTTAGACTTGGATTTAATGATAAAGAGAAATGAATTTATTATATCTGCGGATTGATTCATAGATATTTTAGAATCTTTATTGATATTTTTGATAATTCCAATCTTGCCCGCGCCCATATTACTAATTAAATTCCCGGAATTGATATTCCTTTAATTTCTAAAGATTTATTAATAATATCATTATAAATTAAATCTATTTGTGATGACTGAAGTGTTTTTTTCTTAGATTGAAAGATAAAACGAAAACCGATTTTAATTTCTTGAGACTTTTCATTATTATAATAATCAAAAATAAAAACATGTTTAATAAAATCACTTTGATAATTAAGTAACAAATCTTGAAGATCCTGCATTTTACTATAATCTTTGATTAGGTATGAAATGTCTTTAAAAGAACTAGGTAGATCAGATATAGGTAGATATTGATTAAAATTTATAGGATTTTTTGAAGTTTCTTGATAAGACAAAATATCTTTTGAGAAGATATTAATATCTACTTCTAGACTGATAATTTCATTCTTTATTTTTGTATCTAATTTATCTCTAGATATTGATTTAATATCAAAAGTTTCATTTGGAGCTATTTTTTTTAAAATAGTTGCAATATATTTCTTATTTATTTTTTTTAAAAAATCTTGGTAGTTTAAACCTACTTTGCCACTTGCAATGATAGATAACTTTCTTTTTTTATTAATGCCATTATCTAATGAATAAACATCTGATATTTCAAATAGCTTAATTGAGTCTTTTTGTCTTCTTTCATTAAATAGAAGATTGTCAACTAAAGAATTTGTTATGTTTGTTCTCAAAAATTCTCTGTTTGAATCTAGTGGGTTGTCAACTTTGATAGATTGTTTAGAAGATGTGCTTACAAATGGGGCATTAATAACCTCATAGAAACCATGATCTAGAAGGAAATATCTTAGTTTATTTTCGATATCTGTATTATTGGGCTTATCACTATTAGGTATGTTTAAACCTGATCTAGCTATGTTATCGTAGCCTATAACCCTAGCAATCTCTTCAGCCAAATCATTTTGTGTTTTGATATCGCTCCTAAATGATGGAACTTCAATAGAATCCCCATCAATAACAAAGCCTAGCTTATTAAGATAATTTAAATACTCGCTCTCACTTATATCAATTCCGATAATTTGATTTATTTTATGATGATTAATAGGTATGTAAAAGCTAGGTCTTTTGATATATTCATAAGATATTGTAGCCATATCTATTATATTTGTATGATCTTCAACAATTTTAATAAATCTTCTGAGAACATTATCCTGACAATCGTGATCAACACCTCTTTCAAATTTATAAGATGCTTCTGATTGAATATCATACTTTACAGATTTTCCTATAATTGCTTCTGGTTGAAAAAAAGCACATTCAATAAGCGCTGTCTTAGTAGCATCTGAGCATGATGTGCTTTTACCTCCAACCACGCCAGCGAGGTTAATTACTTTATTGTTTAATGAAAAAACTGCATTCTTGCCTTCTAAACATATTTTTTTATCTAGCAATGTTTCAAATACTTCATTTTTTTCTATTTCATGAAATATTAACTTGTCGTTTATTAAATTAGCATCGTAGCAATGTGTTGGTTGACCCATCTCATAAGATAAATAATTAGATATGTCTGTAAAAAAATTATTTTTATTTATGCCTAGATCAAAAAAATAATTATCTAAATAGCCTTCATATTTAGTAGGTGTTTCATCTATTTTTAATTTAAGAAATGATATTTTTGTACAAATATTTTCAGACAGATTTGTAAAATCTATCTTGAGCTCATCAAGCTTTTTATCATATGTTTCTTGATTAAGGTCAATAGTATAAAAAACCCCTAGATCTCTTAGAAGCCCATTTAACGAAAGGCAATCTCCTCTATTTGGAGTGAATTCAATATCAAAGATATTATCTTCTATTTCATGCTCATGACCAAGTTGAAACAAGCTATCAGATATTTCATTTATAGTTGGTTTTTCTTGGATATGTTGTACCAGATGAGAATATGCTATTTTCATTTGAACTGACTCAAAAAATCTAAGTTAGACTTATAAAACTCTCTTATATCTGTTACACCATGCTTTAACATAGCTATTCTTTCAATTCCAAGACCAAAGGCTAGACCATTGAACTTACTTGAATCAATATGACAATTTTCTAGAACAAGTGGGTTTACAACCCCACACCCAAGTATCTCAAGCCACTTACGATCTTTTGACAATATATCAACCTCAGCTGAAGGCTCTGTAAATGGAAAATATGAAGGGCGAAACCTCAATTTAATATCCTCACCAAATAATGAGTGAATAATTTCATAAATTAAATCTTTAAGATGCGCAAAACTAACGTTCTCATCTACATATATACCCTCAACCTGATGAAACATTGGTAAATGCGTTGCATCATCATCTTTTCTATAAACTTTTCCTCCCGAAATAAATGCTATTGGAGGCTTTCTTTGAAGCATACCTCTTATTTGAACAGGTGAAGTGTGGGTCCTTAAAAGATTTGATTTATTTTCAACATAAAAAGTATCATGCATCTGCCTAGCTGGATGAGATTTTTTTATATTAAGCATATCAAAATTAAATTGCTCTGTTTCTATTTCAGGCCCATCAATAGTCTCAAAACCAAAAGATGTAAGAAGATCCATAATAGAATCTTTCATATGATTTATAGGGTGCAGAGCACCCATATCTTTATGAAGTTCAGGTAGCAAAATGTCCTTATGATCTGACATTATACCTGTATATTTAGCTGGTGGCTGTTTTTACAATCTTCTCAAAAGTTGAGCTGTCAGTAATTGCTATATCGGAGAGAATTTTTCTATCTAAGACAATATTTTTTTTTGTTAGGGAATTTATAAGCATGGAATAGGATACACCCAATTCTCTAGCACCAGCATTAATCCTTGAAATCCATAGAGATCTAAATACTCTTTTTTTGTTCTTTCTATCTCTAAAAGCATATTGCATTGATTTGATATTTGACTGCTTTGCTGTCTTAAACAACCTGCTTCGTGCTCCATAATGGCCTTTAGTAGAATTAAGTACTTTCTTGTGTTTAGCTTTTGCTGTTACTGATTTTGTTACTCTTGGCATGATTTATTACCTTCTAATTAATGCAGAAGCCATCTTAAGAACAGTCCCTGTTAACTTATTAAGACCTCTATTATGTCTTTTTCTTTTAGTAGATTGCTTTGTTAGAATATGATTTCTATTAGCACTTTTACTTTTAACAGATGAGCCAGTTTTTTTAAACCTTTTAGCGGCTCCTGAATGTGTTTTTAATTTATATCCCATAATTTTAAATTTTTATTTTAATTCTTTTTTAGAGGAGAGAGAACCATTAGCAGCTGCCTTCCTTCAAGTGATGGCTCTTGGTCAACTTGTGAAATATCCTTAAGTTCATCTTTTAAATTATTTAAAAGATTAAGGCCCATATCACTATTCAAAATTTCTCTTCCTCTAAATCGGACGCTTATTTTAGTCTTATCTCCATCAAGAATAAAGCTTTTAATCTTTTTTAATTTAATATTATAGTCTCCAATGTCTGTAGAAGGTCTGAACTTAATTTCTTTTGTTACATTTCTTTTAACTTTAACTTTTGAGGAAGAAATGCTTTTCTTCTTATCAAAGAGGTGTTTACCATAATCTAAAAGCTTGCAAACAACAGGTGATGCATCTGATGGAGAAACTTGAACCAAATCTAAAGAAGCGTTTTTTGCAGATTCTAGTGCGTCTGAAAAAGTAACAATACCATGCTTTTTACCATCAGCGCCAATAAGCATAACTTCTTCAGCTCTAATTCGTTCGTTAATGGGGGTTGTATGTTTTTTTGAAGAAGCTATTTGAAGTTACCTTTAAAAAATAAATAGTATTTCTTAACTTTAAGAAATAAAGTTGGTTTTAGATATATAAAATCCTATCATGGGTGACGATTTTATACTAAAAATAGTAATTAGCAATAAATTAGGGCTGAATTATAAGCTTTTCCCAGTCAATATCTCTTTTTTTAAAAACTAATCTTTTGTTTATTCTAGATTCATGCCCTTCCCAGAACTCAAAATAATAGGGTATAAATGAAAAACCTCCCCAATATTCTGGACATTTAGACAGATTGTCTTTTTTATAGGTTTTATCATAATTTTTAATTACGTCCTCATAGGATGCAACTACTTCAGATTGTCTCGAACTAATCGCTAATGCATTTTTTTCTTTTGCTCGATTATAAAAATATTTTTGATTAAATTCGTGTGAGGTTTTTTTAATTTTAGCCTTCATTCGAATTTGGATATTGATACTTGGCCAATACATTAGAGCTCCTATTTGCTTGTGAGAGATAAAAGCAGATGCTTTAGGAGACTTGTAATTACTAAAAAAAATAAACTCATCATTTAAGATAAATTTAAGATTTACATATCTAGAATCAACCTCATTTGTTTCATTGTTATAGGAAGATATGGTAATAGCTTCGATACCCTTTTGGCCTGCATTTATAGCATTACAATATTTTTCCTTGAAAAGGAGATAAGGTCCTTCTTGATTTAAGTTATCAAATTGAATCATTATTTACAATTAATTATATATGTCTTGTTATTAATCAGAAACTTTAAAAACGAACCAAAGAAAAAAACTGCATATTGCAGCCTTTATATATGTTTATTTATAAGTTGATAATCATATATTTTTATGTTCTTCCTATGGACATAATTATTGAACTCAGTGCCCACCGCCCTTTAAAATTACAATAATGCCTTTCCATATTATCCATAAATCTAAACGCAGTAATCCAACTGATGAACGCTTCAGATATTGCTCAATGTATTCATATTCATAAATAGAATTCCCCATTTCTTCAGTGCCTTTGTTGATATGTCCCAATCCAAGCAAGCCACCTGTAAGTAACGAGCGGGTAACATTGCCCTGCGCTTTATCGCGCTCATAATGCATCACAGACAATGGTCTAGGACCAACAATACTCATATCACCAATTAAAACACTCCATAACTGGGGTAGCTCATCAAGATACCATTTCTTGGCAAAAGCACCAATAATAGTCCGGCTATCTTTCGTCCATTCTGCTGAAAATGCAATCCAGTCATGGCGTGCCGCACCCTCAGGTTCAATATATTTAGTCTTAATTAAGCGCAACTTCCACTTTTTTATTTTCTTACCACCGCTTACACCCCAATAATAAAATAGCATTGGGCCTTTATTTTCAGGAATTAAAATACCCTCAATAACATAAGCAATTTTAAGTAAAAAAATAATAGGCAGAGTGAAAATAAGTAAAATAGACGCAACGGACTTATCGAAAGCTAATTTAAAAAATCGCGGCGCTAAAGGCTCATTAATTTCAAAAATATGAGAATACTTTTCTCTTATTTCATCTGTAGGAGGCGTATAGGGAAATGCTTCGTTGGGTTCTTTTTCTATGATCATTCTTTATCCTTTTAACAATTAAAATTTGAAATTTAGAATCACAAATTTAATTAAACGTTTTGTATAAATTATACTTTTAAGATACTGCAATAAATGATTCTTAATTATAAACGTCACTTAAGCATAAATTTTTGCAAATTCTAACAAATTAATAATTTAGAGCATATATTTTTCGCGCAATTCTTCAGGAATATATGTTTTAAATAACTTGTAATAAAATTTACTACTAGCTTTGTAACCAAGTTTTACAACCAATGCGATTGGAAAAAAAACTCCCCATGTTTTACTCAAATCAAAATTTACTTTTAATACCTTTAATAATCCATTATTGGAGAAACCACCCTCAGCTTGATATGTAAACACTCTACTGCTTACCTTAACGCTATTTGCCATTTTAAATACCTTGATGAAATATTCGATATCCGCCCCCAGATTGTCTAGATCAAATCGATAACTTTTAAACAGCTTGGATCTTCCAAACGTCGCATAATGTGGGTTATGGAAACCTAGATGTCTTGCAGCTTCATATTGACAATGTAGAGAAGATGTTTTTCTTGTAACAACATCATTATTAAAAAAATGTATGCTCCCAACAAAAATATCTGCGTTCTGCAATACAGACAATACTTCAGTTGCTAATACATTGCCACTAAAAAAGTCATCTGCGCCTAACCAACCAATAATTTCCGAATTGCAAGCTTCTAAGCCTTTATTTAAAGCATCAAATACTCCTTCATCCTTTTCAGATATTAGATGATCTGTATCAGTCATTTCTGCAGCTATTGATTCAAGGATATTAGAACTAGACCCTCCATCAACGACCAAAATACTTACTATATCTCCGTCATCAAAATCTCTAATACTTTTGATTGCACGAAGAATTCGCATATCATTATACGAAGCTAAAATGATAGTGATTGGTCTATTTTTCATCTTCAAATATCTTCTCAATAAGCGCATTAATTTCTGTAGAAAAATCCGTGCTTACTGACCAGCCGAGCTCTTTTCTAGCTAAAGATGAGTTTGCAAAACGTCCAATATCTCCTGTAGGTTTAGATGTATCGTAAATAACTTCGTTTACTGGGATTAATTCATTTGAGACAATAATATTTGCTAACTCTGAAATAGATGTACAAAAATCAGGTCCAATCATAAAATTTGTAATATCGCCGGTATAATCAATTGCCTTTTCAATTGCTGAAACTACATCACTTACATGAAGAAAGCCTCTTCCTTGACTTCCATCACCCCAAACGTCCAACTTTCCATTTTTAGATAAAAGAGCTCTATTAATTAAAGAAGGTATTACTTGTGCAGTAGCATCGTTATAAACACAAGGCCAACCATATACATTATGAAGGTCAAGAACTATTAGTTTTGTAGATGAATTCTTAACAGCGAGCTTAAACTCAATTTCTCCAATGAGCTTGCTCCAACCATACCCAGATTCTGGATCTGCAGGAAATTTGTCACTTTCCTGGAGTACAGATTCATTAACAGATCGCTGCATATCTTGAGGATACGAACAAGCTGTACCTAAATAAATAAGCTTCGCCGGAGTGCGATCTGATATTATTTGAGCAATCATATTATTTATCCTCAAATTTGAACTAAATACATCCCATTCATTTGAAAAGACATAACCTATTCCAGCAACAATGTCAGCGACATGAATGATGGTATCTTCATGATTCATATCACAAAACCAATCCATATCAGAAATTATGTCAGCTTCTCTAAAGGAAAAATTGTCATCTTCCATTAGGTCAGAGATATTATCTAAGGCTCCTCTCCATAAATTATCTATGCCTATAACAATATACCCTGACTGCAGGATTTTTCTGGCAAGATTTGATCCAATCATGCCTGCAACACCGGTTATGTATATTTTATTAAACTTATTACTCATTTAGGTAGCCTCAAGGATGTTTTAGGATGTTTAAAAATGAAATTATTTATATAGATGTTATCAATTGCAGATACTGCTCCATTTAGACGGCATGCTAAGTCTTCAGGTTTCTGTAAATCAATAATATCAGAATTTGGCAATTTATTTAGACGTCCATAAGCAAAATATTCACATTCGTAGCCTAAATCAAACAAAAATTGGAAGACCTCCTTATAGCGGCTATTATGCCTCCATTCAATTTCACAAATTATGAGTGGATGAAAAACTTCTATAAGACGGCGGCCACCCTCAAGAACTTCTAACTCATAACCCTCAACGTCAATTTTAATAAAATCAATGCTATCACCCTTATTAATTTGAACTTCAAAAAACGAATCAAGTGATATCTGTTGAACACTAGTCTCCACAACATTGGAAGCAGACGAGACTGGGTTCGACCTGCTCAGAGTTGCTGTATGAAGGGCGTCTTCGTCCATCCCGGCTGTATACATTGTCATTTTCTCTGACACAGCTCCAACCGCAGAATTTACTAGCTCAATATTAGTCCAAAAAATAACTTTACTTAGATAATTGAAATGCTTTGATCCTGGCTCAAATGCATAGACCTTTTTGGATTTATTTTTCACTATCCAAGAGTAGCTACCTAGAGCAGCGCCAATATCGACCGCAATGTTTATGGAAGTAGAATCTAATCTACTAAGAAGTTTCATTTCTATTTCTGGATAAGCTAATTTGCTCCAAATAAACCTTCTGAAAATACCATCAAATAAGGGAAATTTTGTAAGTATGCGTTTGAACAGACTCTTAATATTTTTTACCATTGTTACTTTATTTAATTTTCTAAAAAAATTTTATCCAAGGATTTTGCAATTGCTTTCACAGAGTATTTTGATTGTAGAATTATCGATTTAGATTCAGACTTGTGTCTTACCGAATATTGAAATTCGTCTAAATACTTGGATACTTCTGTCAAATTTTCTCTCACGACGACGAGTTTATCACTAAGATGCTCACTAATGCTAACAAAAAATGGACGATTTAAGGACAGAATGGGCACGCCTACTTTTATTGCATCTAATGCTGCTGCGGATAATGTTGCCCGATATCCATCAGTATATAAAAAAAGAGCCAGCTGACAGGAACTTATAGCGTCTAAATAATCATTATGTGTTTTCAAAATATTTATCTCGCCAGTTCGTATATTTTCAATGACTTCACCTCCTATTGCTATAAATTCTAACTTTGGATGTTTTTCTGCAAGCGCTATAAATTCATCATATCCCTTATTTTTTGTTCTATAGCCTATAAAACATACTTTAGTAACGAGATCCTCAGGTTTACTCTTTTCTAACGGTATTATTGGATGATGAATAACTGTTGTATCTGAATTAATGCAAATGTTATCAAGACCATTCTCTATGAAATCATCTATAACAATAAGTTTGATTTTGCTATCAACAGGTCTATGTTTCCACCAAAACCTTGACCACCAGCCTATCCTAAAAACAGACTGCACAGAGCTATCGAAGAGAGATTCAATTTCACCATGTAGTACTACATAAACATCACGCTTTTTTAATAAACGATTGATTTGTTCTACCATGATAAGAGATGTTGGGAGTAAACATGTTATAAATAGTTTATCGTCTCGATTTTTTTTTAACATTAACCTTAATACTTGCCAAGTCTCAACGATAGTCTTAAACACTAGGCGCTTTTTTAAGGGGTCCATTACTAATATTGATGATAGCTTTACTAGTGAAAGTTTTGATTTATCTAACTTAGCAATAGTCTTTTTAGAGGCAACAAAATTAATATCGAAAGCACTCCGCAATCCTTTTGCGCTAATGAACGCTTGAAGATAAGATTCCAAAAATGTTAAATGTTGCACGCCTACTTTACTTGGTTCTAATATATAGATTAGTGGCTTTATCATTAACTGATTCCTGTTTTGCTTTATTCAGAATATGTTTTTGGTATTAGCTTTATTTAAGATCTT
>MDTG01302768.1_pt1 | contig 16124 bp, 17 predicted proteins | sample 811421 | NCBI WGS metagenome assembly MDTG01 (sample SAMN05326645, study PRJNA326480) | marine metagenome | isolation source: seawater | place: Pacific Ocean: South East | collected 2011 | reverse complement strand
GTTCGAATCCCTCTCTCTCCGCCAGCCACACCCCTAGTCAGAGAAAAGTACCGTCACGTCCGCGCAAAGCCCCACACCGCGGGCTTTGGCGCCAGGGCTGCGTCTCCGTTTCCGGAACAGGGGAGATTTTGTGCCCGAAATCCGCCGCCGTCTCCGATCGCCAAATGCAACAGTACCCTCAGGCCCGATTTCCCTGATAATCCGCGATTTACAGGGATAATCGGCAAAATAACAGGGAAACGCCCCGCAGCGCGCCTGGAAACACGCGTGAAATCAATGGGTTTCGGGTAAATTCCCAACTTCAGGAACAGGGAATTTCCCGAAGACGAACAGGGAATTGTATTTAGAGAACAGGGAATCGGATCGCCGGTATCAGGGAGCCGCTTTGAACCCCAGCGTCGTCCATTGTTCATCCCAGTCCAACGGAATGTCGGAAGTTACGAGTTGCGTCAGTGTCAGACCCTCGGGCTGTCGTTCATTCAGGATCGTCCCGACAATAGCGGGCGACAGAACGCCTGCTGAATGCGCTGCCGGAGCATGAGTGTCTGCCACCCATAGCGTGCGGCAATGTCCTTCATGAGGGTGCCGGCTTTGATTTCCTCCAGCCAGGAATGCGGCCGGCATTCAGAATAATCGCGCAGAGAACTCACACCTACCATTCCGACGAAGAGAGCGAGCGATGTCTCGATTCCGGAGGATGCGAAGTCTGCAGAAGTTCGTCTCAGTCCATTCGTCTGTATACAACCACTTCAATCATCAAAGGAATATCGAGAGCAGGGTCAGGTTCAAATCTCTACGTGACGCCGCTCATTTCGAGTGGCGCGAGCGTCTGGTTGCCTGAGATCTGCTAGTCAGTGAAAATCGGAGGCTGGTTCGACTTCGTCTGACGGCACCTGAATGTCAGCAATGTCCCCAATCGCAAAGAGTCTGTATCTGCGCTTACGGGTCAGCGTTTGTAGGCTGATAACTCTATCATTTCCGTTGTCATTTGCTCCTGTCGGGCCTGCTGGTAAGCCTGCTCTACTTCCGTCCGGCGCTTGCGAAGATTGTTCTGCGCCCGGGCCATGGCTTCAACTCTTGCGCGGGCTTCCGTTTCGGCTCCCTGCATCATGACCCGGGCGACGCTGGCAAACAGTGCTTCCTGAAGAAGGCCAGTCAGTAGCTCGGCCGCGGGCAGGGTCGTGATAGGCGGGATCTGCGACGTGCCCTCCTCCGGTGGGGCTGGCGGGAACAGGCGGGATAGGGTCGGGCTGTGTCCAGCATGTACCGATCCGGTCAGGGCGTGGATCACACCGGGATAATGTACCGACTGTTCAACCAGCACATCTGTCGTCTGGCTGGCCAGTGCCGGAATGGCCGCAGGATGCCCCGGCAGGTCAGCCGACCAGAGGGGCTTGTGGCCGGCGGCTTTCAGCATGTCTTCAGTCCGGGCGCCGATCACGATCAGCCCCATGCCAGGCTTGAGCGTGGATTGCGCAGCCACGGCAATGTGTTCCGGATAGGCACCGCAAAAGCCCTGCGCTGCACCGACCACAAGCAGCAGGCCTGGTCCTTCCGTCTCCATCTGCGGGGCTGACGCCGCGAGCGAAGTCGCCAGCGCATGTGTTACGGTCCCGGCATAAGCATCGATCGCCCTGACGGCGGTATCCGCGGAACTAGCGTGACCGGCTGCGATAGCGCGCAGCGCGCCGACAACATCACCTATCTCGTCGAGGCTTTGCAGCCGGTGTTGGATTTCTTCTGGGCGCTGGCTCATGCCTGTTTCAGTGCAGACTGCACCACCTCCAGAATTGCGGATCTCTTCTCGTGGTCCAGTTTGGGGGCTCTCAGGTCCAGGTCGGATAATCTTGAGTCGTTTGCGAGCATGGATGGTAGTTTTGTTTTCAGATGGGAGATCTCTACCAGATCAACATCGTCCAGCATGCCGTCATTCAGGGCGCTGAGAAGCGCGATCTGTGTGAGCAGGTCCAGCGGCGAAAGGCGGGGCTGGGCCAGCAGTGCGGCGATGCGCTCGCCTCGCTTCATACGCGCGGCCATGGCCTCATCGCCGAAGCCGCCGAACCGCGAGAACATTTTCATTTCGAGATATTGGGCATAGTCAAGCCGCAATCGTCCGGACACGGATTTCATCGTAGCCCGTTGCGCCTTCCCGCCAACCCGGCTGACAGACAGGCCGATATCGATGGCGGGCCTCTGATTTGCGGCGAACAATGATTGCGACATGACAATCTGGCCGTCCGAAATGGAGATCAGGTTGGTTGGAATATAGGCCGACAGATTGCCGGCCTCGATCTCGGCAATCGGCAGGGCGGTCAGCGATCCGCCGCCGCGCGCTTTCGACAGTTTCGCCGCGCGCTCCAACAGTCGGGCATGAAGATAGAAGATGTCTCCCGGATAGGCTTCCCGCCCGGGTGGCTGCCGGGACAGTAGGGCGAGTTCCCGGTGTGTGGCGGCATGCTTGGTCAGATCGTCATAGACGATCAGCACATGCCGTCCCCGGTCGCGGAACCATTCGGCAATCGATGTGGCGGAGAACGGCGCAAGCCATTGGAGGCCCGGTTCGGCGGACGCCTCCGCGACAATGAAGATCGTCTGGTCCATACGCCCATGCTCGCGCACCGCGTCGATCACATGCCGCACCGCGGATGACCGTTGGCCGATGGCAACATAGATGGAGATCATGTCGCTGCCCGCCTGGTTGATGATCGTGTCAACGGCGATGGACGTCTTGCCGGTCTGTCGTTCCCCTATGATGAGTTCACGTTGCCCTCGGCCGATCGCGAACAGCGCGTCCACGACTAAAAGACCTGTTTCAACAGGCTCGCTCACAAAATCCCGGTCGATGATCGATGGCGCAGGCCGCTCGACGGGCAGCCGCTCTGCGCTGTCCGGCGCCGGCTCATTGTCCAGCGGCCGGCCCAGCGGATCCAGCACCCGACCGAACAGGTCCTCACCGACTGGTACAGACGCGAGCAGCCCCGTCCGCGTCACACGCATGCCAGCAGCGACGTCGTCTGCAGGATCCAGGCAAGCGACATTCAGATGATCTTCTTCCAGCGTCAGGACAAAACCGCGAGCGCCCGTCGCAAAAGTCACGATCTCGTTCAACTCCGCGCCGGGCAGGCCGTCGACCATGGCCAGCCCGTCGGCAATGGCGATGACCTTGCCGCGTTCCTCAGCCTCGGCGCCCAGCTGAACGCTTGCTATGCGCGCCTTCAGCGGGTCGAGGGCGGGATCAGTCTGGTCCGTCATCTCGCATCGCTTCGGTGATTTGTTCGAGGTCGTGGGCGAGGGAGTTACGGATGGCACCGCTGTCGGACTGCAGCTCAAGTCCGGCTATCAGCTCCGGTGCGGTGGAAATTTCGGGTTCGATCTCAAATGGTTCAAGTGCGGACTTCACCAGCGTCAGGTCGCTTTCCGAAAGCGGCGCGGCGCTCATCAGAGTCAGGTTCCCGCCCTTGAGCAGTGCGCCGCGTTCGGCAGCGGGCATTTTCTGGAGCGAGGCGACAAGCCTGCTGAGATAGGTGCCGAGGTCCTGGGGCTGCGCGGTGAGGGCGCGTTCAGCGATGGTGGCGGCGAGGTCGCGCACGCGAGCCAGTTGCTGCGCCTTGTTTTCGTGGACGTTCCGCTCATGCGCGGCATGACCGTCCGCCACGATCTTCTCGGCTTCAGCGTGCGCCTTTTCCAGCAGGACGATCCGTTCGGCCTCGGCGTCCTTGCGTGCTTGCTCCAGAACTTCCTGCCGGGCCGCGGCGGTTGCATCTGCTTCAGCCTGTGCCTTTTGGGTCGCTGCCTTCGCCTCGGCCTTTGCGGTTTCGGCAGCATTCAACGCGGCATCGGTTTCCGCTTGCCGGCGAGCGATCACGTTCGCGACCGGCCGGAACAGGAAATGCCGCAGGATCGCCAGCAGCAGCAGGACGTTGACGATCTGGAAGCCGAAGGTGACCCAGTCGAAATTCATTGCGCGAAGGGATTGGCGAACAGCAGCAGCAGGGACACGACGAGGCAGTAGATGGCCGTCGTCTCGATCATGGCGAGGCCGACGAACAGCGTGCGGGAGATCGCGCCGGCAGATTCCGGCTGGCGGGCGATGGCTTCCAGCGCCGCCGCGACGGCCCGTCCCTCCGCCAGCGCAGGCCCGATGGCGCCGAACGCCACGGCAAAGGTCGCAGCAATGATGCTGATGGCCGGAACATAATCAGTCATGTGTCTTTTCCTTTTTTTTGTGCTTCCGGGCGCGGGCCCGCTTCATTGATCGCCGAACCGACGAAGACGAGCGCCAGGGTCGCGAAGATGTAGGCCTGTACTGCGCCTGTGAGCATCTCCAGTGCCATCAACGGGATCGGCACCAGTAGCCCTGCCAGCGACAGGACAATGCTGATGATGAACGCGCCGCTCATCACATTACCGAACAGGCGGATCATCAGCGAGAAATGACGCGTGATCTGGCCGATCAGGTTCAACGGCAGCATGAACCAGCTGGGCCGAACAAACGACACCAGCCAGCCGCTCACGCCGAGGGACCGGATACCCCAGAGGATCGACGCGGCGAACACGATGACGGCCAGCGCGGCATCCGTCTCAAGATGCGCTGTCGGCGGTTCGACGCCCGGGACGAGAGACGACCAGTTGGCCGCGAGGATAAATATCAGCAATGTGCCGATCAGCGGGCGGAACCGGGCGGGGTCGCCCGGCACGGTTGCGCGGATCTCGCTGTCAAGCGTGGTAACGATCAGCTCAAGGACGGCCTGCGCCCTGCCAGGCTTGAGGCTCAGCTGCCGGGTGATCAGGAACGATCCCGCCGCAAGCACAGCCATAATGACCCATGTCACCACGACCGGCCCCGTAATACCGAGAGGACCGATCGAGAACGCGGTCTCGACATTGAACGGAGAGCTGCCCATCACCGCATCCCCCTCAGAACGATAAACCGGCCCAGCAGGATGCCTGCCGCTCCGGCCAGCAGCACCAGCGCCCCGCCTTGCGCGAACAGGAACAGCACGCTGCCCAGCAGGACCAACCGTCCAAGCTGAACCCCGACAGCAGACAAACGGCCTTCGACGATCCTGTTCGCGACCCATTCGAGGCTCGCAAAGTGCAGCCAGCCAGCGCCCAGTCCGGCGAGGCCCGCCAGCAAGGCAAGTATCGGGGCGCCCAGATCCGGCATCATTGCTCCTGTATCCATCGCCAGGCCAGAACAAAGCCGAATACCGCTCCGGCCATCAGCAGGGCTGCGGCCATCGTGATGCCCGTATTCAGCCTGTCGTCCAGCCAGTTCCCGATAAACAGCCCAGTCAGGATAGGCACGATGATGATCCAGCCAAGTGCGCCTATGGTCGCGAACCGGCGGGCGAGCGACGGCTCCGGGTCGGCCTTGCCCGCCTTGTCCAGCGCGTCGGCGCGGCGGGCGGCTTCCTCTGTGCGGTCGTTGTCGTCGCTCATTTGTCGGTATCCGGCTGCAAGCCCAGCGTGTCACCGCCCGCGGCAAGTTCGTGCATCAGGCGGCGAACGGCATGCGCATAGAGCTTCACGCCCTGTGCCCGCGCCCGCTTGGATTCGTCCAGAGCCTCCTTCCGCGCTGCAGCGACCCGCGGCCTAAGCGTAGCAAGATCATCGCTGACAATCGCCTCCCGGCACGCAATGCGCACCAAGTTGCCGCCAGTCACGCTGAAGATGCCACCTCTGAGCGCACAATAGCGCCAAGGTCCTTCCGCCGCCCGCCAGCGCATGACGCCGGCATCGATCACAGTCAGGAAATCCGTATGACCCGGCTTGATCCCGAAATCGCCGCTCGCATCCTCGGCGCGCAGCGAGACGATATCTTCCTCTTGCAGGATGATCTGCAGCGGCGTCGTCACGGTGAGCTTCAGGGCAGCAGTCATGGCACCGTCTTCCGCCGTGCTTCTTCATGCGCGCGGGCCTCTTCCAGCGATCCGATCATGTAGAGAGATCTTTCATCCCAGTCGTCACACGCGCCGGAGAGGATCGCGCGGCAGCCCTTGATCGTATCCTCTGTCGAGACGCTGCGCCCCTCCATGCCGGTGAAGGCCGCCGCCACGAAGAACGGTTGTGTCAGGAACCTCTGCAGCTTGCGCGCCCGGCCGACCAGCAGCTGTTCGTCGCTGCTCAGCTCCTCCACACCCAGCAGAGCGATCACATCCCGCATCTCGTTGTAGTGTTCGATCAGCTTACGGACTTCCGTCGCCGTCCGCACATGGTCTTCCCCCACGATCATCGGGTCCAACAGCGTGGAAGTGGTGCGGAGCGGATCGATCGCCGGATAGATGCCTTCCGCGGCCAGGTCCCGCGATAGCATGACCATGCTGTCCATATGCGTGCTGATCGCGGCAATGGCCGGGTCAGTGAAGTCATCCGCGGGCACATAGACCGCTTCGATGGCGGTCACGGCGGCGCGGCTAGACGAAGAAATGCGCTCCTGCAGATAGGCGACTTCCGTCGCCAGCGTCGGCTGGTATCCCACGCGGGAGGGCATCCGCCCGAGCAGGCCGGAAACTTCGGCGCCCGCCTGAACGAAGCGGAACACATTGTCCATCATCAGGAGGACATTGCGCTGGTCCGTATCGCGCACATGTTCGGCTATCGTCATCGCCGTCAGCGGCACGCGCCAGCGCGCCCCCGGCGGCTCGTTCATTTGACCATAGACGAGAATTGTCCGGTCCAGCACGCCGTAATTCGTCATGTCGTGGAGCATCTCATGCCCCTCGCGAGAGCGTTCGCCGACCCCGGCAAAAACCGACACGCCATCATAGTCTTTCACCATTGCGTGGATTAGTTCGGTGACCAGAACCGTCTTGCCAACGCCCGCGCCGCCGAACAGGGCCGCCTTGCCGCCCTGCGCCAGCGGGGCCAGCAGGTCCAGTACTTTGATGCCGGTGGAGAACAGCCGGACTTCGGTACGTTGTTTGGAAAGCGGCGGCGACGCCTGGTGAATGGACCGGCGCGGTGTATCCTCCGGCAGCGGCGTGCCGCCATCGCCAATGTCGCCCACGACGTTCAGGAGGCGGCCAAGCACCGCATCGCCCACCGGTACGGTAATGGGCGCGCCCGTCATCCGCGCCTCCATCAGCCGCGACAGGCCCTGGGTTGGCTGCAGCGCGATGGCGCGAAAATGCCGGGTGTCGAGATGCGCCTGAACCTCGCACATGACTGCAGATCGGTCCGGGTCCACGATTACGGCATCGTTGATGGCCGGCAGCGCTCCGTCACAGACAAAGTCTATCACTGGTCCTCGAACAGATGTGACCCTTGCCATTTGGTCAGGCAAAACATTCTCCCGATTCCAACACAGACCAGATCGCTTCGCAGGTCCTTAATTCTACCGATGTTATTATAACACGCTGTTGTTTTGAATGCCGGTCTTTCCGGCAATTTACGTCCAACCCGGACATCCCGCCCACAGGCCATGGGCAAAGAATCTTTTTAGCTGGGTAGTGTTGAGAAAGCAGGTTCGAACGTGGTTTTGATCCAAGCTTCCATAATGAAGGGATCAGGTAGTAGGGTAACGTAAATAGCTCGCCAAACCTTCGTCGGCGCGCCCGCGTTCATCAAATGAAAGACAAATCCATGCCCGCTATTTCGATTACACCAGAGCAAGTGTCCGACTATATCGCACAGGCGGGGCGCGATGCCTGGATTGTGCCTGATGTACCCGCTGATACCCAACGCCGCAAAATCCAGAAAGTCGGTGTCATTGGCGCCGGAACAATGGGCGGTGGAATTTCGATGAACTTCGCCACTGTGGGCATTCCGGTTCTTGTTCTGGAACAAAAGCAGGAAGCCCTTGATCGGGGTCTCAGCGTGGTGCGCGGTCATTATCAGCGCAGTGCTGACAAGGGACGGTTTCCGCAAGACGAAGTCGAGGCGCGTATGGCGTGTCTGACGGGCACACTAAACATGGAAGACTTCGCAGACTGTGATCTCGTCATCGAGGCTGTCTTTGAAGATATGGACCTGAAGAAGAAAATATTCTCCGATCTGGACCGGATAATGAAGCCAGGCGCGATCCTTGCGACCAATACATCCGCATTGGACATCAACGAGATCGGAAGCGTCACCAAACGGCCTGAAGATGTCATCGGACTTCATTTTTTCTCCCCCGCCAATGTGATGAAGCTTCTCGAAATTGTTCGGACAGACCACACGGCAGATGATGTGATTGCAACGTGCATGGATCTGGCCAGGACCATCAACAAGATCGCGGTACTCGTTGGTGTCTGTCCTGGGTTTGTGGGTAACCGCATCCTGTTTGCCCGCCAGGCACAAGCGCAGAAGCTCGTCGCCAAGGGCGCCATGCCTTGGGACGTCGATGCTGCGCTGAATGCGTTCGGATTTCGAATGGGCCCTTATCAGATGTCAGACCTTGCCGGTCTGGATATCGGCTGGAAGAAGGGCGCGAAAACTGCCAACCCAATCCGCGACGCACTTTGCGAACTTGACCGGCGTGGCCAGAAAACCGGTGCCGGCTATTATGACTATGATGAAAACCGCCGTCCGGTTCCGTCCGATGTGACGGCAAAAATCATTGCTGACATCACGGGCGTGGAAGCGGGATCGGCGCCTGGTCAAGAAGACATTATCGCGACCTGTATTCACCCGATGATCAATGAAGGGCTCAAGATTCTCGAGGAGAAGAAAGCACAGCGGGCTTCAGATATCGATATAGTCTGGCTCAATGGCTATGGCTGGCCATCAGACAAAGGCGGGCCCATGCTCTATGGGGATATGGTCGGGGCCGAAGCGCTGCTCGCCACCATGGAGCGTCTTGGTGCAGAAGATGAACGCTTTGCGCCGAGTGAAACGCTCAAACGGCTCGCTAAGGACGGCGGCCGCTTTATCGACGTTCAACCCGGTTGATGAGGCGACCGTATAGTCGCTTGGAACTTGCTCGTCCGTGAAAACGGAGACTGGTTCGAATTCGTCTGACAGCACCGCCAGCGGCGTTGTCAAAGCAACTGGTCTTGAGGCGGCGCATCTAGGCGTTTAGCCTTGGAAAATGACCAATAACCCGTTCCATAACTTCAAAACCTCGCCCGAGATCATCCAGCTTGCAGTCATGATGTATGTCCGATTTTCGCTGTCATTGAGGAATGTTGAAGACCTGCTCCATGAACGCGGCATCGACATTTGCCACGAAACGGTCCGTCACTGGGGCGATCTGTTCGGGAATTACTTCGCGCACAAGATCTGCAAACGTCGATCGGAGGGTATGAAGCAAAGTCCGCAGTGGCAATGGCACCTGGACGAGGTCTTTGTAAAGATCCGTGGTCGGCTCATTACCTTTGGCGAGCGGTTGATCATGAGGGAGAGGTGCTGGAGTCGTTCGTCACGAAGACTCGTGACAAGGCTTCAGCATAGAAATTTATGAGAGAAGCCATGAAACGCTATGGTAATCCCAAGGTGGTCGTGACGGATAAATGCCCTTCATATCGGGCGGCCATGAAAGTGATCGGGAGCGAGAGGTGTCAGGAGACCGGCCGGCACCTGAACAATCGCGCCGAAAACTCACACTTGCCATTCCGACGAAGAGAACGCGCCATGTCCCGTTTCCGGCGCATGCGAAGTCTCCAGAAGTTTGCTTCAATCCATTCGTCTGTTTACAATCACTTCAACCATCAAAGAAATATCGAGAGCAGGGCCAGGTTCAAATCGTTACGCGACGCCGCTCTTCTCGAATGGCGGGAACTGATCGCTGCTTGAGACCTGCTTGTCCCCGAAAATCGGAGACTGGTTCGAGTTAGTCCGACACCACCGCTTTTTGGAATGTGATAGGCCCAAAGTGCCTGCAATGGGGGTCTGCGCAAGCTTGCCAGCGATCAGTTCTGAACAATCTTAGATCGTATTCAAGAAGAGTTTCTATTGAAGAAACTGCCAATAAAACAACCTAAAAATGGAAATTGTGGTGAATTCCATTCCAATCATTGCGCGGTTTTAATCATGATCCTAATGTCGCCAGGTTCAATTGGGGTTGTTTCATGCGCGACTATGATGGCTCGGCTGTTCTTGAGGCAATCCGCGCGGTCCAGGCGACGCAGGCTGTCGATGAAACAATTGCTGTCCTGTCGGGTTTTATCGAATCTTATGGGTTCGAGCGGATCTTTCTTGGCCAGCTTGTGAACCCGGCAAATGTACCACTCAGGGAAATTCTCTATGTGTCCGACTGGCCAGACGAGCTCAAGGAGCATCGCCGGAGCCAGATGGCGATCCTGCATGACCCGATTGCAATCTGTGCCCTGAGATCCAAGAGGCCCTTTAGCTGGGCTGAAGCTCGTGAGTATGCCTCCCGAGTGGGGAAAATGGTCGTCGACATGGTCCACGACTATGGCATCACTGATGGCATTATGTTCCCTATGCACGCCCTACATAGTGTTTCCGGTGGCGTCTCACTTGGTGGAGGCAACAAGCTTGATCTCTCGCCCACGCATATCAAGGAACTCGAGATCGTTTGCCAGACGGTCTATTATCACCTGGAAGAAATGCTGGGGCCTTTCCCGTACCAGAAGGTTGCCGAGCTGACGTACAGAGAAACTGAATGTGTCCAGTTTGCCGCGGCCGGCAAGTCGAACTGGGAAATCGCACAGATCCTCGGCATCCAGGAAGATACGGTCAAGAAGACGCTCCGGCGGGCCAGTAACAAACTTGAGACAGTGAACCGGACACATCTGGTGGCGACGGCGATCGCGAAAAGCCAGATTTTTCCCTGATCAAGTCCCCGAAAGGGGACATTGCCCTGCGGCAATACTGGAACATGATCGCTCCTGAACCACAGGAGCGATCATGTTTAGGACGATCACACCAGAGAACCGGGACGAATACCAGGACTTGCTCGATGATATGCACCGGATGCGGTACCGCATCGTGGTCGGTGAGTGGGGCTGGGAAATTCCGGGAATTCCCGAAGGTTATGACAAGGACCAGTTCGACACCGACAATACCGTTTACATCGTCGTCAGAAACGAGGTTGGTGAGGTCGTCGCGACCTCCCGTATGAACCCCACCACTCAGCCCCATATGCTGAGCGACCTGTTTGCTGATTATTGCGACCTGCAGCCCTATCCCGTCGGAACAGATGTCTGGGAATGCTCGCGTTTCGTCACCGACCGTTCCCTGTTGGCCGACCCGGTTGAGGATTTCCGGATCCGCTGCCGGCTGGGGATCGGGTTGACGGTGTTCTGTCTTGATAAGGGCATCAATCGCCTGAGCTGGCTCACTCATCAGAAATTCTACAATCTCGTCCAGCGTGTCTGGAAAACCGAACCATTGGGACTGCCGCACCGGGAGGGCGACGACTGGGCTTGGATCCCAGCGGTGTCCCGGATCGACCAAGCAACGCTCGACCGGCAGATGGACCGTTTTCGCAATGCGGAAGAGATTGTTGCTCAGTATATGGCACCCAAACGCCGGGCAGGTGGGGGGAGAGTCGCATGACCTGTAAATCGTCTGAACAAATAACTCCGGCGGACCGGGAAGTTTTCGAGCGCGATGGCGTTGTCTGCCTGCGAGGTGTGCTGAGCGGAAAGGAAGTCCGTCATCTGCGCAATGCGGTCGCACGCCAAATGGCAGGGCTCCGGAATTCGACGACAGGTTATGACTTCGAAGAGCTCGCAAAACAGGTCTGGGATCCGGACCGGCCTATCGATATGGGCGCGGCCGAGCGTTTCGACATGAAGGCCCTGAAGGAAGTGGTCCGCAGTGATGAAACTGCCCGGCCGCTTCTTGAGGAGGACCCGTCCGACGAGGAAGGTCTTTTCTTTTACGATGTTGCGGCGTGGAAGTCGGACAGAGGCGTTCGAGAGGTGGCGTTCGATTCGGGGTTGCCGGAAATCGCCAGTGAATTGCTGGATGCTCGCTACCTCAATTTCTGGGAGGACACGACCTTCGTGAAGGCGCCACATACGCGACAGAAAACGGCCTTCCATCAGGACCTCGCCTATTTCCAGATCGAAGGCGGGCAATGCGTGGTTGTCTGGATCCCGCTCGACCCAGCGACACACGAGAGCGGAGTAATGCAGTATGTCCGAGGCTCTCACAGATGGGGAGAGACTTATGCGCCGAACCCGTTCATCTCGCAGACGCCATTCCGGTCGTCGGCTGAACAGAAGTGTCCTGACATCGAGTCTAATCCGGAGCAGTACGATATTGTGTCGTTCGATGTACAGCCCGGGGACGTGATCATCCATCACGTCATGACCATACATGGGGCAGGCGGGAACCGATCTGACCAGTGGCGGCGGGCAGTTTCGTTCCGTTACTGCGGGGACGAGGTGCGCTATCTCGACCGCAAAGGGGCCATCCCACAGGTGGGGGTAGCGCGCGACCTGGAGGATGGTGACCGGCTGTTTTCAGCTGACTATCCGGTCGTGTGGCCGAAGCCCTGGCCGGGACTGAGCCTTGCGGATGCTTATGACGTTCTGGGTCCGGGGGCGATGGTTCCGGAAGGCCATCGAAGCGCAAACGCGGTGTGACCGTGCCCAAATGGGATCAGGGTTAGGGAGCTCCCCGCATGGCAGGTGGACCGCCCTCTTACTCCGGCAAGCGCCAGAAGGTCTTCAAGACGCTTCATGCTCTTGCTGAAGCAGAGCTGCCGCGATGGAGGATCATTGCGCGGTCTGTTGCGGAGGCAGGTGAGGCGGATGATTTTGTTGCCAGCTTTCTAGAACAGCTTGTTGAGGCGGTGGCGCTGGGCAGAGCAGTGTATCATGTGGACGAAGTCTCCGGTATGTTCATTGATCGGGTAAGGGGCTGGAGCGCCAGGAGAACCGAACTCTCGATCCCGATGTCAGGTGGCATTGATCATGAGGGAGAAGAACGCTCCATCGATGCCGCTGCCGGAGAAACTGTCATGGAGGTGGCGGTGAAGAATTCCGTCCCTGGCATTGTGGCAGAGTGTGGTGGTGCCTGCGCCTGTGCGACTTGCCATGTTTATATCGATGAGGCGTATGCTGATCGACTTGAACCTGCGGGAGAGGTGGAACAATCTATGTTGGAATTTGCGGAAGACGTGCAAGCCAACTCCCGGCTATCCTGCCAGATTACTGTATCCGAAGGATTGGACGGGCTGAGAGTTACCACGCCGGAAAGCCAGCACTGATCAGGGATCAGTATCAGCGTGTAGCTATTCTGGTGCGACCGTTTCGGCGCCTCACTCTGGGAGCCTCTGAGTAGCCAGCCTTGAGGCGGTCCATTCGTCAGTGTGCCGTCACTTCAGATTCGAAAGGTGTATCAACGCCGGAGCCCGGTTCAAAAAGGGGCGGGGCGCCGCGCTCTTCGAATGGGGTCGTCTTGTTGTCGCTAGTGCCCGCTGGCCCGCATATTGTGGACACTGGTTTGAGCTCGTCCGCTTGCGCCGCTAAAGGTATTATGGATCGGCTTTTCGCGGCCCGCCGCAGACCTCGCGGAAACCTGCCGCCATGAATGTCGCCATACGTTCCTTGATGGATTCGAAGTCATCAGATTTGCAAACACCGCCTGACAGCTTGTCGATCCGTCCGGTGCGCGCCAGCGTGAGCAGAAGCGCGCCACTCACGAAGTGGTATCCCCAGAAAATGTCTTCCTCCGAGCACTCCGGCATCGCCTTCTTCAAGAGGTCGATCAGTCGAAGGACGACCGGGTCGAAATGCTCGTCCATCATTTCGGCGCCCCATTCGGGCGTGTTTGCGATTTGCGCGCTGAGGGCGCCGTAATTTTTCCAGCCTGTGCCGCCCTGGCTGTAAAGGTCGAGGTCGGTGTCAAGAAAGGCCCGCAGGGCGCCTTCGACTGTCGGCTTCCCGTTCGTGGATTTTTCGTAGGCGTCCAGAGCCTCGATCCGGGTCGTGCTCGTGATGACGGCGCGCCGTCCGAAGGCCTTGTCGAGGAGTTGTTTCTTGTCCTTGAAATAGTAGTGCAGCAGGGTGTGGTGGACGCCTGCGCGCTTGGCCACATCCTTCAGGGTCACGCCGTGGAAGCCGTTTTTCGAGAACAGGTATTCCGCTTCGTCGAGGATGAGCTCCATCGTCTCCGCCCGCTGTTCGGCTTTTGACATTCGGCGGCGATTGTTCGTTTGCTTGGTCACTACAGTATTCGCTTGTCTCGGTTCCATTTTATCAATGGTGTAACGTGTTTTCAGTCAACCTTCACACTGAGTTGCGCGGACCGTAAGCGTTGCGAACGTCTTTCTGATCAGCCGCGACGCAGGCAGCAGCATCCAATTTCTGGAAGTGCCGCCTGCCACCTTAAGGTATTCGACCCAATTTTTTAGGCGGCTTGCCGCAGGGCTCGTCCGCGACCCGTCTGTCTCCATTTCTTCGCGAGAGGATCGCAAATCCGGAGACAAAGTCACGCCATTTCCCTTTTTCATTCACACGAGAGTGAATTTTATTGACATGCGGTTCCAACTGGTCTCCAACTGCCTCGCGAAAGGCGACCAAACGTCTTCGCCTAGGGAGGAAAATATGAATCTACGGCTTCTGGCTTCCGCGTCAGCAATTTCGATTTCTGTTTTGGCCGCTCCGGCATTCGCGCAGGATAATGCGACGGATAACGAGGCTGCGCGTCAAACACCTGAGGGTGAGGCGCGTCAGGACAAGATCATTGTTACATCAACCCGGCGGGAACAAAGCCTGCAGGATGTGCCGCTCGCCGTCACAGCTTTCCAGCAGGAAGCCATGTCGGAAAAAGGTATCGTCAGCTATGATGGCCTCGCCCGCGAAACACCCGGCATCGTGCTGAACCAGCCGACGGCCAATTTCAACACAATCACCACGCGCGGTATCGCCACCAACGGCTACGGTGCCAACCTGCAGGCCGCCACCGCGATCTACATCAACGAGCTTCCGATCTCCTCGAATGGCAACTCGACCATTCTCGACCCGACCCTGTTCGATGTGGAGCGGGTGGAAGTTTTGCGCGGGCCGCAGGGCACGCTGTTCGGCGCGAACTCGCTGTCCGGCGCTGTGCGCATCCTCACCAAGCAGCCCAATCCGAACAAATTTGAAGCATCCACTCTGGTGGACTTCGGCGTGACAGATGGCGATGCCGTCCGCCAGCGGTACAATGGCATGGTCAACGTGCCGCTCATCGAAGACAAGCTGGCGCTGCGTGTCGTGGGCTTCTACCGCGATGAGGACGGCTGGGTCGATAACCTCGGGACCGGTATCGAAGGCGCGAACTCATTGAAAGCGGTCGGTGGCCGCGCGCACCTGCTGTGGGAACCGACCGACAAATTCGACATCGGTCTGCTCATCATCCGTGAGGACAACGAGCCTGCGGATTCGAGCCTCACCAACCCGGACCGGGGTGAGTTCATTCGCTATACGGACCGCCCCGATCTCTTCCAGTCCGATCTGACCAGCTATAACCTGACAGCCAACTGGGACATGGACTTCGCGACGCTTACCAGCTCCTCGAACTATTCCAAGATCGACGGTAAGTTCATCGTCGACCTGGCCGGTACTTTTGGTGGAACCATCCCGTTCGCACTTGATGCGGTCGGTCATGACGAAAACTTCGTGCAGGAGGTCCGCCTGGCATCCGCAGATGGTGGAAACTGGGACTGGATCGTTGGCGGCTTCTACTTCAACAAGCGCCGTGACATCGACTACGACTACCGCTCCTCGCAGGAATTCCTCGATACGCGCGGTCTGACGGGCCTGCCGGATGAGTACTATTACCGCTTCAAGGGCTATTTCGACGCCATCGAATCGGCGGCATTCGGGGAGCTGACCTATCACTTCTCCGACAAGCTGTGGGCGACCGGCGGACTGCGCTATACTGAAACCTCGGTTCAGTCTCACACGCTTGCCGGTGGCTATAACTCCAACTATCTGGTCGCCGCGCTCTACGGCCTGACCAACACGCCCCTCACGATTACGCCGGTTGTTGCGGCAGACGGGCTCAAGGTCGAAGCCGACAATTTGTCGTACAAGGCCAGCCTCTCCTACAAGCCGGTGGACAATGTGACGACCTATGCGTCGATTGCGACGGGTTTCCGCTCGCCGGTCGCGAACGCCCGTGCTGGCCTCGCCAGCGGTGTGGATCCCAACGACATCATCATCCCGAACGGGGCCGATTCGGACAAGCTCATCAGCTATGAGGTCGGCATGAAGGGCGCCTTCTTCGACCGCAAGCTG
>MDTG01085990.1_pt1 | contig 16124 bp, 6 predicted proteins | sample 811421 | NCBI WGS metagenome assembly MDTG01 (sample SAMN05326645, study PRJNA326480) | marine metagenome | isolation source: seawater | place: Pacific Ocean: South East | collected 2011 | reverse complement strand
TGGGAGATACATACTGAGATTATTTTGCCGTGCAGACCAAGCTTCCCTCGCAAACCTAAGGGAAGTCCCTGAGTTTGTCCAACTTTTTTCCCTGGGTTCTCAAGATCGGCAGAGTTGGCTCAAGTGGCTCACGACGTTTGTGGGAACCCAGGGAAAGTTGTTACGTTTTTCCCTGGGTTCCCGTCGGCGGGCAGCTCCTCGCGAGGAGCCACGAGGAGCCGCTCGGCGCTAGGCAGCCGGCGGCCGTCGCGGTCCGTGCTGCGTACGTGTGTGTGTGCACCGTGGAGTGTGCGCGATTCCAGGGAGAGGCTTCTGCGTGACTGGTCTGTCTGTCTGCAAAGAGGACTCGTCGTGCCGCTGTGCCATGGCACAGCCACCACAGCAAGGAGACATGCGATACGTATCGAGTCGCGATTTCTGGAGCGCGCGTCGCGAGCCGCCACGATCGGTGTCGGACAACTCCGACACCGACAACGAGTCGGCCACCAGCGGCGACGTTGGCGACGCTGGCAACGTTGGCAACGGCGCAAGCGGCAGCCCTCAGGGTCGGCCAAGCGCACCCAACGGCGGACCGGCGCCCGTCGCCGGTGCACCGTTGGGAGCGGGTGCCGCGGGACCCGATCCAGACGACCGTACGGTGCCCCAGACGCCGACGCTGGCGTCGATTGGCGACCACCCCGAGTACCGGGGCCACGACGTGACCCCGCTTCCGATTCGCTGGCAGCCCGCCGTCAGCTCGTGGGTGCGCTGGCAGCGTGGCACGTTCCCTGTGCCCATCCGCCCTGCGCGCATCGAGGTGCTCAACATGCCTCGGGACATGCGTGCCGCGGGCGGGACAAAGTTTTGCGAGGTAGCGACGGGCGCAAACCGTCAGCACGCCGAACGCATCGCTGCCTTCTGCCGGATCGCCAGTCTGTTTGGCGTCGCCGCCGAGAAGGGCTTCCTCAACGGGTCGCACATCGAGGCGGACGAGGAGGATGCGCTGCGCCAGAAGGACTGGAAGAAACACCATGAGGGCACGATGAAGCAGTACGTCTATGCCATTCCTACCGAAGCCGACGGCAGCGTACCGGCGGGGTCCACGGCGCAGATGTTCGTCTACGCCGTCGAGGAGGTATCTTACAACGGCACGGTCGTCGCGGATCGCATGTGGAAGCTGATCTTTGACAAGACCCACAGCAGCGACCTCGGCTGGGCAAAGACCATGGAGGAGTCGGCGGAGACCGCCAGCGCTGGACACGCCAACACGTCCGCGCTGGGGCGCACCGACAAGAAGGTGCGTGAGAACAAAGAGCGTCGCGCCCTGGCGGAGGAGGAGCATGGGCTCGCCTCCTGCCGGTACGTGGAGCTGTGCAACCGCCAGCAACTTCTGGAAGCGTACCAGATCTTTGGAAACGCCACCAATCCGGCACAGTCGCAGCGCACCTTCTTTGGCGAGGCGCGCGTGACGCTGCCGCACAACGTCACGATGCCTCCCTTTCGGGCCTCGAAGGACAACCTGGGCGGCGACCACGCGCTCGGACCGTCGGTGGCGCTCTGCGCGCGGCGGAGGGGCGAGGACTTTGACGTCATGACCGCTGGACTCGTCGACAAACATGGCAACGCCATTCGCATCGACCAGGAGCAGGCGACCATCGACGCGTACTTGGAGGAGAGCTCCGATGGCAAGGGCTTCTACTTCCGCCCCCACCCAGCGGTGATGGAAAGTGGCGCCTTCTGTCTGAAGCCGGTGCCGACGCAGCTCAATATCTTCACTGACCCGCTGCCGGCGCACATGCAGACCCACTCCAATCCCGACGAGATTCTGCTTCGTATCTACTGGGAGATGCATGTCCAGCACACGCGGCAACCCGACGAGACGGGCTTTGAGGACAACGTCTCGATGTGCCAGCAGCTCTTTGACAAGTTCCTCAACCCGGCTGGCAAAGGCGTCGTGGCAGCGGCGCAGGACCTCGATTCGAATCCCATGCTCTCGGTGGACACGATGAACAAGACGCTCGGAGAGGAGGCGATGCTGTCTGGCTCCAATCAGACCGCCGGGGAGGACGCAGAGGTGCCGCAGATCCTGAACGACCTCTCGGCGGAGGTCGAGATTGTCTGCGGCCTCGTCGCGCGGTGGCACGCCAAGTTTCTGCAGCACTTTGACGACACGAAGCACGCCTCGGACGCAGAGGCGGAGGCGCTGTACGCCAAGCATCAGGAGGAGTACGCAGAGGCGCGTGACGCCGCTTCGAAGCTCGGTCTGAACAAGTTTGAGAACGCCTTCGCGTCGCACCGGCTGCGCAAGACAATCCCGCCGGGCTGGCTCGCCATCTACGACGGGATGCGCGAGAGCATTCGCACGTGCGGTGAGCTCTCGCGTCGCAAGGTCGATCCAAGCGATCCGCGTCGCGACGTGGGCACCATCAGCAGCTCCTTTGCGCACATGCGTACCATCACCAGCCGCGACGTCACTGTCTTTGGCCACTGGCAGCAGTTCAAGATGCACATGCTCAGCAAGGTCGCAAAGATCTCTGGCGACGACACGCTCACCACCACCGAGATCTACAACCACTTCTTCGAGGCGGTGCTTCCGCGCAGCTTCCTTTTGATCATCGCCGGCGAGGGTGGAGCCGGGAAGACGGTGCGCATGGCGCGCGTCGCGCAGATGCTCGCGCCGCGGTGGGCCAAGAAGGGTGGCCAGTCCAGCGAGAAGGCCGGTACCGCCGGTGGTATCGACCCCACCTGCGGCCACGTGCTGATTCACGACGAGCTTCCCAATGAGCTGCAGAAGAGCTCTGGTCCGCGCATCGACTGGATGAAGCAGGTGTGCACGGAGCAGCAGGTCTCGCACGACCGTATGGTACAGGTAAAGGGCAAACACGGCGACGCCTGGAAGTCGCCGTGCTTCCTGACGGTGCACTACGCCACTCGCATGTTTGCGTTCAACGGCGGCGTGCAGGGGACCGGCAAGGAGCAGGATCTCGTCAGCGCGCGCAACGCCATCTGGAACCGCAGCATCGGCTACGTCGTCAAAAAGCACGTCAACTCGGAGCTCTGCAGCGACGCGGAGTTCAAGAAGCATCTGAGCAGCATCCACATCGCTCCTGTTCTGAACCAGTTCCGCCTCGTCTCCGAGCTCACGGCATTCCTTCTGCTCTACATCAAAAACATTCCCTCGCTGCAGCCGGACCTGCGTCTTGCCAAGCGTGTGCTGTCGGAGCTCGACGACTACGGCCACAAATACTTTGACATCCCGCGACTCGATCTGCGGGTGCGCGAGAAGCGAGAGATAGAGCTCATGCATTTCGCCATCGAGGCGGCCGTGGCCAACGCCATCTTCGTGGAGGAGGCGACGGTCGACTACCCCGATCTCTGCCCGATGGAGGATGGAAGTCTACGGCCGTTTGAAATCGAGCAGCTGGTACCCATCCTCCGCGACGCGCAGATTCGCCTCGACTTCGAGGTCATCAACACGGTCTGGTCGCACGCGCTGGCGTACCAGTCGGCGACCGCCGACTGGATGCAGACCGTCAAGATGGTGCTGTGCAAGCTGCACGGCTTCAAGCTGGACTTTCTGAGCCTCGACGATACGGACGTCGACACGCCCACGAGCGGTGACACGCAGCGATCCCACGCCCTTCCGCGACCCTCCCCATGCAGTTTGATGTATGGCGAGGGCATTTCCCGCGCCGACTGCGCCGACTGCAGCGAGGCGCTGGCGCTGCAACGGGCCGTAGAGTCGGTCTACCGTTCGCACGCAACCACCACGGAGAACTCGGTTTGGATGAACTCGAAACCAACCGTGGACGCACTCACGGGGCTCTTCAGCGACTCGGAGCTCCAAAAGCGGCTGCCACTCAACTTGGAGCCCATCTCACCCGAACAGATGGCCGGTGCTATGATGCAGACGCCACAGGACGTCGTGAACTCTGGATACGACAAACACATGCTGGCGACCGTCCTTTCGGGTAAGTCGGTCGACGTGGCAACCCGTGCCAACGCAAACGCCGCAGCAGTGGCGGCGCGGCACTCCAAGAAGGGCACGTCCAACGTCACATGGGCCTACGCTGTAAACAATCCGGACGATGCCAATCACCCAGGCAAAGAAGACTTCAACTGGCGAGTGGCGCTCGTCGAGCATGGCATCTCAGAGCTTGGCAACGACTCCAAGTACACGAGCTGGTACGCCGCCGCGCGTGCAATCGCCAACACCCAGCACTGGAAGCGAACACGTATGGACGTGGAGGTCCTCAAGGACTGCCTCGCCCTGCTGGCGACGGCCAACATGGGGTGCGAGAGCACCATCGGAGAGACGACTGCCGAGGACCACATCGTGGGCGAGCGGATGCAGTTTGCCTCCGACACGCACACGAAGTGGAACCTCGATTCGGAGCCGACCGCCGTCTTTCCGCAGCATGTGCGCGAGAAACAGATCGACACCAACGGCAACCCGGTGCTGGTCAAAGAATTTGACAAGCCAGTCAGCATCCAGCGACCACGCACACAGCTACGCGTCCTCGGAGACTCGGTTCGTATGCGACGTATGGACTACCTCAACACACACCGCGCGCTCCCCGCGGCTCGTATCCCTACCAAGTTCACCAACGGCACGCCGATTCGTGCCATTGCCGACAAGAGCGGCACTGGCTTCAAGCTCAATTCGGCCTGGGCACAGCACTTTTGCCACTTTCTACTGGAAGCCTGCACCTACCTCACTGCTCTGCCTGGTGTGATGGGGGCGCCGCCGGCCGACGACCTCTTCGACGAGTTCAAGAACGAGGCGGCCAGGCTGGCCAATCAGGCCGACAGCTCGGCCGACGTCGAGATGGCCGACGCGCCCGCAGCTGGCGCGGCCAACGGCGGCGTCAGCGACATGGAGCTGGAGGACGCAGCCCACCGCGTCAACAACTTGGGCAACCACCACACCACGCAGCGTCTGCAGGCTCCCGACCATGCATCGAGCGACGGGGTGCCGACTGGGAATGGCATGTCCGCCGCCGCCGTCGCCAAGGCCTTTGCGCCCAACGCCAAGGTGGGCTATCTGTTCTACAGTTACTCGGCCTGCAGCATGTTCCTCAGCTGCAAGATGATCGACCTGTTTTCCCTCGAGGCAAAGGAGTATGCGCAGTGGATGCTCGACAACCAGCACCCCGTGTTCAGGGGCGAGTCTATCGAGACGATGCTCCGCGATATGCCACAGTTCTCCACGCGATTTCCGGCGCCAGCGGTCCAGAAGAACGGCTGCACGCCGCTGCTGAAGCAGGTCGCCGACCAGCAAAAGTTCACGGCCGACGCCACACGCTCGATTGTCTTTGACTCGAAGCGTCAGGTACTCTCGGACATGGCGACTATGGAGGCCGAGGTAGCCATGGTCACCGGTCGCTCGGTGGTATCCGACGCCGACGTCGACCCTTCCGACCCTGAGAACTTTGATGTCAACGACCGCCGTGGCCTCGACATGGAGGGCAACCTGATGTCGCGTGCCTTCTGGGTCAATTGGACGTTGAAGACGCTCAGTGACCACGGCCATCCCCAGACGAAGCAGCAGTACGACATGGTCGAGGATCAGCTCCTGTTCCTTCGGCTACGTATCCGGCAGCACGAGAGCATCCACAAGGCCGACACGACAATGCGCGTCACCGACGAGCCTGTCGTTCCGTTTCTCTCCACCGTTACCATGGCACCATGCCGCAGCCAGTTTGCCATGGAGCGCGACGCGCGCACTCGTGCCGACCGTCGCGCCGGGAGCAGCACGACGACGGGAGCCAAGCGACCCTCCAACGCGCAGCTCGCGGAGCAGCGCCGCCAGTCGCGCCACGCCCGGCCGCGGAATGACTGATATTCCTTTTTTGACCGACGTGTGAGTGTGGAAGTCACGCGGATGCTTGCGTTGGTGGTAGGGTTGTGGGGGCAGTGTCCCGAGGGTCATCTTGTGGCAGAATACACTTTGCAGACATACACACCGTGGTGCTGCACAGCGTACTCCACCTTTGACCAGGCCGACTACGAGACCGCAGGCGGTACCAACGCCACGTTGGAGCTGCAGGGCAAGTACGTCACCGTCGCGCAAGCCGACGGCGTTGACTATCCGAGTAGCACGTACTTGATCGCACACGGCATGACACTCGAGGTCGACCCGTACAGATCTGCACCTGTTGACAACTCGCCGTATGTCTACGTGACCTACTCCAACTTTGCAAGCGACTACCCGCCCAACGAGCCAGGACCCACGTACTTTTCGATAGGCGGCAATAACAACATCAACATCTCCGACTACGACGCGCTGAACCACGAGGACAAATACCCGGCGCCCGTCCATCTGCGCGTCTACGAAGCGGGCTGCGCCTCGCCAAGCCTGCCGCCGCCGCCGTCGCCGCCGCCACCGACGCCTTCGCCGCCCCCACCAAGCCCATATCCTCCAGCCAGTCCTCTTCCCCTCTCGCCCCCGCCGCCGCCTCCCTCCCCTCCGACCTCGCCTCCTGCCTCCCCTCCTCGGCACGTCATGACCATCGGCTGGCGCGTCTTCCTCCGCGTCTTCTTTCCCGCCATAATCCTAGTCGCCGTGTGCATTGGGTGCCTGGCCTGGCGCCTCACATGGGGCGGCACGGACTACACCGCTGAGCCGCAGCCCGAGAGCGAGGGCTTTGGGGCGCCGCTCGTGTCGTTTCCGACGTCGGAGTTCAAGTTCCGATTGTAAAACTGTCTGCGTGTGTGGGGCGTGTGTCAATCAAAAAGTAGACATGCAGATGCAGCTCCTGTGCACCCCATGCGAGGGCGCCAAACTGCCGGCGTACGCGACGGACGGATCGGCGGCTCTGGATCTCTTCTGTCTGCATCCGTTCACGCTCCGTGCAAACGAGCCAATGCTCGTCGACACTGGCGTGTCGATGGCCATTCCAGAAGGATACTACGGACAGATCATGGGCCGATCTGGCTACGCGCTCAAGCATCAGGTGAGTGTGCATCCCGGAGTCATAGATTGCGACTACCGTGGCCACGTCAAGGTGCTGATGACCAAACAGTCGCTTGGCATGTCGTCCGTGGGGAACCAGCTCGAATTCGCGCAGCACGATCGCATCGCGCAGCTGCTGATCCTGCCGGTCGCGCGTGTCGCACCAGTCGCCGTTGCGGAGCTGCCTGCCACCGTGCGAGGGGCTGGTGGTTTTGGTTCGACCGGCACGGCAACGTTTGACAACGCGACTGTGTTCCCAGACCTTGGCCAGACGCCCGTTCAGATCGAACCGGAAGAGCCCTTTTACCGCTGAAGATTTATTGAATCCAAACGACTCACACTGAAACACACAATGTTACAGACGACCGCGCTCTGCGAGGTCACAAGCGCGCAGACGGGAGCCACCGTCGTGACCATCACGTTCCTCTCTATTTTTTCGCTACTGATTCTGGTCGACGGCATTTTGACGTGGAGGAGTCTTGTGCACACGTTGGACCGTAAAGCAAAGTTCCTGTGTTGTTAGTCCGTTTCCGATCCAAGAAAGTTTTCCTCGTCCGAGGACTCGTAGACCTGCACCGCCTTGCGCGGCGCCACCTTGCGCGGCGCTATGCCCTCGGCGGCACGCTTCGCCGCCTTGCTTCCTTTTATGCTGTACTTGGGCGGCGACTCGGGTGCGAGCTCCACGGCGCCCATGTGCGATGCAAACTCCTTGGCCAGGTCCTGCATCGCCTGCACCTTTGTGTCGTGTGAGCTGTGCCGCTTGTGCAGCAGCTCCAGCATGGTGCCCCGCGGTACGACCGTGAGAAACTTCAGCTGCTTGCGCTTCTGCGTGCTGAAGCGCTTCAGCCGGCCGCGAATCTGATGGCGCGAGTGCGCATTCGAGGGGTACGGCAGCGTCACGAGCCGGCCGAGCCTTGGCCCGTTCCAGCCATTGCAGTCGCAGCGCGGCACGACCACGACCCTGACCGACGCGTTTTGCAGTGGTGTGTCGACGTGCGGCGTACCTTCTGGGAACTCACGACGCGAGGCATTGCCGTCGCCGAAGATTTCGTTGCACTTGGCCACCAGCGCGTCGGCGTGCGGTGCCGAGTCGGCAATGAGCAGCGTGCCGCCGTCAGGGTTCTCGACGCGGTCCGCCACTGCCTCGCGCATCGCGATACGTACGAGCTGCTCTATGGTGGCGTTGCGCACGCAGTGGAACGCCTCCAGCCAATTCTCGTTGGCCAACTGGACGTGCTCGGCCCGGGTCGTTTCTTCGATTGTTAGCTTTTCTACCTCCTCCGTCCAGGTGAAGGGGTACTCGACCTTGGCGCTGATCATGCGCAGCGCGGCAGAAAGCATGTTTCTGTCGGTCACGATGTAGGGGACGGTGAACTGCACCCACTGGATCGCCAGCTTCTGCCGCGCGCAGGCGGGTGGAGTCGCAGTCATCATGAGCAGCTCAGGCGACTCGAACGCGCACCGCAGCGCGGCATCATTGCGGCGCACGCCCTCGTTGTAGAGCAGGTGCAGCTCGTCAAAGCAGCAGAGAGAAGTGACAGCCTTGGACACGAGCATCTCATGGAACCCGTCGCTGTTGCTGCGCGACAGCGATGTGTAAGGGACGATTGTGATGAGCTGGAAGCGATCGTCCTTGTCGCTTTCTTTGATGCACATCTCGTCGTCGGTGATACCCCACTTTTTGAACTCCTCCATGGCGTCCTTTTTCACGGGAGTGAACCACAAGATTCCGCGCGCGTCGTCCATACGGATGGCGGCCTGGATCAGGTACTTGATGCCCAGGAGCGTCTTGCCGAGCCCCGTGTCCAGTGCGACAAAGTGACCCTTGACTCCATTGTTCAGCAGCGAACGCCGGTGCATCTCATGGATCAGACTTTTCTGATAGTCTGCCAGCTCCGCACCCTGCGACACGAGCGCTGCGTCGATTCTGGCGTCGATGGCGCGGAGCGCGCCGACGATGCCCTCGCGCTGGGTCTGCGGCGCCGGCCGGGGCGCCGTGTCCAGAATCCAACCGCGAAGCAGACGCATCGGCCTCCCGTCGAGCACCTCGAAAAACGGCGCCTGCACGGGCCTCAGCGCCGCGGGCACGATCATCGACATGAACAGCAGCGCGCGATACACGAGCCAGTCGCCAAAAAGCGGCTTGCGCGCCTGGTCCTTGCCCTGCTGACCCTGCATCGACGGGGTGGGCATTCGGATGGTGTCGCTCGCGTTCAGGACCATCGTCACGAGCCGGCGACCCAGTTTGGGTCCGAGCTTCTGCATGATCGCTTGGATCCTGTCAAAGGCACGCGGCATGATCCCCGGGAGGCCGCCGTTGTATGCGATCTCCACAATCGAGTCCGTCGCGACGTCGCTTTCCATGAAATCCATCTCGGGCACGGCCTCGTTGATGTGCAGTTCCATTGTGATCTGCTGAGTGGGGTGCTCAAAGTTCCAAACGTACTGCGTCGCGTCTTTTGTGCCCAGGCACCAGCGTCCCATCGTGTAGAACGCGACCTTGCAGTCTGGAAGCACCGGGCTGTCAAAGGGCAGTCCCTCGCGCGACGCCCGCTGCATCACGTGCTGTCGCGCCAGCTTGCGCGCCGTGGCCGATACCTTCGGCTTCTTGCCCGCATCGCCGTGCGCGGTGGGCCGCCAGACAAACTCCATGCTGTCCGACTCGTGGCCAAACGAGCCGCGCAGCTTCCACGAGATGTCCTCGTTTGGCAGGCCGTCGGCGCGGTTCTGGACCGCGAGCGTCTTGACGTCGACGTCGACGTTGCCAACGCCCGCCGTGAACTCCGAATTGTCCAGCTGCAGCGCAAACACCTCACGCTGGCGAGTGACGTCGCTCTCCTTCACTGCGGGTACGTCGAGCGACTTGAGGAACATGCGCTGGGCAAACCGAACCGACTCGCATGGGTCCGTGAGCGTCTGACCTCGCAGCCGCGGGTTGAACCCCGTCGTGGACGACCAGATGTGCCGAAGGCGTGACGCAAACGGGTCCTTGCCGTCGTGATCCTTGGGCATGGAGTCTGGGATCAGCGCCAGGCCGGGCGACACGTGCTGGTCGAATGCGTGCCAGATTGGCATGTTGTACTGCAGAGGCGTGTCGCCGCTCGGGTGAAGGACGGGCACGTCCATTCCTTTGTCGTGGAACATCAGCGCCGTCTGGTACGACATGTCGATGTCGCTTGCGAACGACCCCAGGCGCTCCAGAAGCCGCGCCGCAACAAGCCAGTCGCTCGGTTCGGCAGTCGGTGCCCAGAAATTATCCTTGGACTCCACAATCGTCCCGGCCTTGATCCTCGCCTCGATGGCCTCGTTGGAACGCCATTTGATGACACCAATCCCTTTGGGATACGCCCAGCCCAGAGGTCGCATCGAGTGTTTGATTTCACGAATCAGCCATTCCAGCACATCCGCCGACGGAACGTACGATGCTTCGCCGCACACGGCAGCGAACGCGAGCAGCTTCGGAACCAGGCCCTGGTTGCCACCGTCCTCGTTGATGATCACGGCGAGCCGTTTGAAGACCATTGTGCAACCCCTCACGTGCTTGCCGATTTGCGTATTGAAGCTGGAGCCACGGTTTGTGATGGCAATCGCAATGACACAGGCCATCACGAGCTCGGCGTCGACGGGGTGCGTCCGTTCCAGGCGGCCTTCCGGTGGACCGTGGGCGGGGAAGGTCACGGTCGTGGCGCAGGTACGAACGATCTTCTGCATGACCGACTTGTAGAACGCGGGCCGGAACCGCGTAGACTCGAGGTAGCGAAACACCCAGTCGACGGTGCTTTGGCGCCGGTGGAAGATGGACTTGACGATGAGAACCGTGTCGTAGCGCGTCAGCTCCACGGGAGCCGACGGTGGCACCGTCACCATCAGCGTGTCGTGCCAGCCATGACGACGTATGCTGTCGCGCAGCCTCCCGATGCCTTTGGCCGTGCTCTCCGACGCAGGAACCAGCCGAATCTTGTAGACGTGCGCAGACCCGTTGCCGAAGAGGTGGTGCGTCCAGATTGCCGCGTCGTTGAGATCGGCATCCTCCACGATGGCCGAGAGAGGTTCGTGAAACCACTGGTTGGCACGCAGCGCAAGAAACCCGGCGCACTCGTTCTTCTGGCCGGCTTGGTAGTCCTGATGGAGCAGGCCCGCAAGTTCCGGGCCAGTGAGCTCGCGCTGCTGCTCCAGCGCCTCGGTGATGGACGGGCCTTGCCATTTTTCGCCCACGCGAAGAATCACGAATCGCGCGGTGAACGCCGCGTCGGAGCTGCGAAAGGTGTTCGTCGCACATCCCAGAAGCCGCAGCGAGTCGTTGGGAGCAGGCTGCGAGAGCATCAAACTTGCCTTCGACGCGGACATGCCGAGCGCAGACCCGACGCGCTTGGACCACGCCTGCGTGGACTTGGTCTCCTCGAGGACCTTGCGCCGACTCTCTCCCAACGGTGCGTGCGACCCCCAGACGCACTTGAGCACGGTGCCGTTCACATCGGCAATATGCGTGGAACCCGACAGAATCTCGCCCGTACGGACACCCAGCGCACAGGCGGATGTCTCCATTACTTTCCCTTTTACAATACGCAAGTCCCACACACGCAGACACCCTGACACAGTTTGTCGGTTTTGGACCAGACGGGGCGCACTCCGCAAAGAAGACAACGTTGAGGATTCAGAAGATCTCCAGCACGCGATCCTTGATCTTGCGCATCCACGTTGCCTCCGAAAACGGCGACGTCACGATTGGTACGGGCGCTGGCCAGCGCGTGTTGCCCTTGTAGATTGCCGCCACGACGTGGCTCGCGCGCTTCAAAAGCTTCGTGTTGTCTCGAAAGTCTGCGGTTCGAATTCGAACGCGTCGGCATCGCTCCCTCGACGGGAGCTGGTCGATCAGCGACGCCGCAAACAGCAAGCCAAGATCGACGTTGAGCGCGTGCCCGATGATCGTACGCTCGTTCCATGCGCATGCTTGCAGGTCCTCACCCGCAGGGAACCGCACGTGCCGTAGCTCGGCGGCGGGGGCCGTGCGGTAGATACGAGCGACACGGGCGTTCCGAGCAAGCACAGCCTTGAGCAGCCGAGCCGCCGACGGCTCCCTGTCGCCCCGCAGCACCACGGTCGGCTCCAGCCGCGCCTTGTCGACGGCGCGCACCTCGCGCACCCACTCGTCACGCGCCTGCTGCTCGCAGCACTTGCAGCAGAAGCTCGTGTCGCGCACGTCGCTGCGCACGTAGCGCATGTCTCGAGTCGTCACGGAGGCGACGACGTCCTCCCAGTAGCCCACGGAGTTGTTTAGAAACCATTTGTCGGGGTCGTGGAAGCTGTGAAACTGCCACTGCCTCTCTTCCTCGACGTGGTCTTGTCCAGGGCGGGCCTGTCGCGTGCAGCCGTTGCGACCGCACGGCACGCGCGCGCAAAGCGTTCCGTCGTTGTCCTCGCGACAAACCATCTCCAGAAGTCGTACAAACTCAAAGAACTTGCGCACAATGAGGGGAACGCCGGGAGGCACGACTTGCATAGCTGCCACGTCCTCTCCGGGACGCGGCCGAATCCGGCAGTCCTGAAGAAAACGTGCCATTTGAGCGCGTATAATAACGATTGTCGCCGTGGACGCGTCCAATTCCAACTTGGCGTCGGAATGTTTGTCGTGGATGTTCATGTACATCTTGTAAAGAATGGAGCGTCGCGTGGAGCTGTCCATTGTACTGAAGATGCAATCGCCGTCGAGAATCGCAATACCGCTTGGCATCAGATCGTACAAGAAGCATTTTGTGGGGCAGTAGCTGCGGTGGTCGTAGTCCAGGTGCAGCTGGTACCCGACGAGCCACACGATCGACGGATCGGCGAGCGCCGCCTCTCGCATCGCGCGCGACACCATTGGCAGAAGCTGCAAAGCCCTGCCGATCCTCGACTGCGCCGAGGCGGACTCGCATGCGAGCGTCACCGCGTTGCAGTGTAGGTCGACGAGCGCGCCCAGCAGCGGCTCGGCTGCCGCCTCCATCCCTCGGCCTGTGCTTCAGTACTGTCGCCCGCGCAGAGGCGCCCGCCCCCATAGCGCGGCTGGGTCGCCACAGTCGGGCAAGGTGGGCCGTCTCGAAAGGTTGTTTGGTGAGAACCTAGGGAAACTTGTTACAACTTTCCCTGGGTTCACAATTCTGGCGCAACCAAATTCCGCCGGGAGTGCAGTTTGCGAGAACCCAGGGAAAAAGGTTGGGCAAACCTAGGGACCCTCCTTAGGTTTACGAGGGAAACTTGGTCTGCACGGCAAAATAATCTCAGTATGTATCTCCCGGAGTATGCATCGTTTCGCGAGATACATACTGAGATTATTTTGCCGTGCAGACCAAGCTTCCCTCGCAAACCTATGGGGAGTCCCTAAGTTTGTCCAACTTTTTTCCCTGGGTTCTCACAAATGGACACGACAGAATTTGGTCGCTCCCAGAATCGTGAACCCACGGAAATTATTTTATTTTCTGCGTCGCAGACTCGAGCACGCACACACGCGCACGCAGACTCACCTTCCCACGTTGATCCACCGCGTTTCGGAGATTGGCCCGCGCAGCATGGGTCGCATCAACGACGCACGTGCCGCGCTGCCGCCAATGTCGGCGACCTCCACCTTCTCCCCGGCGTTCAGCACCGCTGCACGAGCGTCGATGGAGTTGGTGGAGATCTCTTTTGTGGCGGCGTCTGTCGTTTCGTCAACCGCCTCAAACTTGGGCCGGCTCACGCGCCCGCGATAGACGCACGCCAGGTTGACCAGCCGCTGCAGGCTGACCCGCGCCTGTATGGCGTTGGTCTGGATGGCGTTCTGCGACACGTACAGCGCCGAGACGCCCGTCGACGAGCGCGCCTGGATGAGCACGTGTCCCACAAACTCGGCAAACCGCGTGCAAAGCGCCTGACACCCGCCCTCGACGAGCTCCCACAGCGCGATCGGCTCCCCGACGCCCCTCGCACGCAGCTCGACGCTCAGCCGATCGTGCGCGACGCGGATCGCGGTCACGGCGTCGGGCTTGATGCTCACAAAGAAGCTGTTCGCAGGGTGGCTGATCTCGGCGAGCGACGGACCGCCCGAGCTCGACGTCGACAGCGTCTGCTCCAGAGACTGCATCAGCTGGTTGCCCACGTTGGTGAGGCTCGACAGCAGCGTCCCGAGCGACGTCTCCGGCTTCTTGGCAGCGTCGGTCAGGTTGCGCATGGCCACGTTGGCCTCGAAGAACGGCCGCCCCGACTCGCCCGACGCCAGATTGCGCAGCTGCTGCCGCGCGTCGGAGTCCACGACCACCAGTGTCCCCACGGCGCTCTTGTCAAGCGCCAGCTTCGAGTCCTTCAGCATCCCACCCACCACCGTCTCGACGATCTTGCTCTGCATGTCGCTGATACGCTTTGCGACGGCGAGGCGCTGTTCCTGCAGCGCCTTGGTCGACTTGATCGTCTGCTCGTCCGCCATGGTCAGAATCTCGGTGACGTCCGAACCCATGCTCCCCGAGAGCGTCCGCAGGAACACCCACAGCCGATCGCTCCCAATCGCCATGTGTCGCTTGAACTCGATCCAGAGGCTGTCGCGCCGGTCCATGCTCGACATGGCCCCCGTCCCCTTGAGCAGCTCCGCTGCCGCGTCGTCCACCGTCTCGGCGGGCACACTCATCGACCGGAGGAAGCCCAACCCCTGCTCCACCAGCGTGTGGATCTGTGCCAACGTAAGGTCGTCGGCACTGACGTGCTCCACCATGTTGGCGTCGACGTAGCGTGCCCCGGTGGGCGCCGGCTGGAACGACAGCCGCTCCGCGCTGGGCGCGACGTAGACCCGTGGCACGCCGACGCCCTGCGCACGCGCCGCGTTGCGCAGCGCGTTTGTCTCCGTTCGGGTCTCCTCCATGGCGCGCTTCACTCCCACCGCGTCGGTGAGCGGGCTCCGCGTGCCCGCCGCGTCGTCCGTAACGATCGCCAAGGGCCCGTCGTGCGGGTAGGACAGCACGCCGCGCACCGACGCGCAGGGGCGCGTCACCAGCCGAGCCTCGTCGATGGTGTGCCCCAGCGGAGGGCAGTCGTCGTCGTAGGCCACGGCCTCGCGCAGCCGCTGCAACGGCTCGAGCTGGCGCAGCTTGAGGCCCGCGGCCGCGTCGAGCAGCGTCGTCCGCTCCGCTCCATAACATTTTGCGGCCGCCGCGCAGCAGCGCGCGATCGCGTGCTCCAGCACGGCGCACTTGGCCATGTCCTCGGCGTGGCGTCCGACGGGCAGCCATCGCACCTCGTGGGCGTGCTCCACGCCGCCGCGGTCGTCGTCGACGTGCGCGGGCTCCTCCGCGATCATGGCAAAGTCGTCGAGGGTCAGCGCGGTCGCCTCGACGGCCGCGCGGTGCTGGCGCGCGTGCCGCTCGCGTCGCTCCGCCTCGGAGACATCGGGCGGCTCGAGCGCGCGGATGGCGCGCAGCTGCGGAAGAATCCGGGCGAGCTCCGGGTTGGAGACGTGGGCGTACGGCAGCAGCGCGTCGACGGGGCACGCGTCGTGCGCCGCCTCGATGGGGGCGCGCTGGCCGCACAGCCCGCGGTCGAGGCAGCAGCCTATGAAGCTCTGCATGGATTGCAAACCTTCATCGGGAAACAGAGCGTCTCGGGCTGCGCGGCCAAGCGCGCCAAGAGCGCTCCTCACTATGCCTGGTTGCTCCTTCTCCTTGATCTCCTTGCCCTCGGCCATTTGCTCCCTCTCCCTGGCACTTTCCTCGTCGGCCGCCTGCGCCACCACCTCCTCCGCCGCCTCCACCGCTGCAACCACCGCTTCTCTTTTTGCTTTCGCCGTTTTCCTGGCTTCCGCCTCCTCCGCTTGTCGCTGGTTCTGTGCTGGTAGACTTTCGCTGAGGTCCCTTATGAGCTCGGCGGTGCCCTCGGGAGGGCTGTCATCTGCTTCTTCCCCAGGCGCTGCCGCTTCGTTGCGTCCTTGCTCGACTCCCTCGAGCCGCTTCTCCTCCAGCAGTTCATTGAGACGTTGCTCCGTCAGCGGCTCCGATGGATCATTGCCTAATGCCGCGCGAACTCGTTCGATTTCGTCGCGAAGCTTCTTGTTTCCACCTTGTAGCACCGCCTTCACAACCTTGACTCCAGCACGTGCATCACTTAGCTTGTTGCTTTGTGCCTTCGACTGATCCTTACTCATCTGTCCTTGGTCCGCCAGCTTTTTCTGTAGCTGGGCTGACTCCTGCCCGGC
>MDTG01145797.1_pt1 | contig 16125 bp, 8 predicted proteins | sample 811421 | NCBI WGS metagenome assembly MDTG01 (sample SAMN05326645, study PRJNA326480) | marine metagenome | isolation source: seawater | place: Pacific Ocean: South East | collected 2011 | reverse complement strand
GTTTCGATATATATATATATATATAAGGACGACGACGACGACGACGACGAAACCCTCTTCTTTGTGTCGTCTCAAAGGGAGAGAGACCTCTCCTGTGGTACCATTTGTGGACTCATTCTTACAGTAATGAAACCCTAAATAAAAAACTGAGTTTGGCCGTTACTTTGACGCGTTGTTCCTTAGTACTGCGCGCGCGACTTTCGATGCGCTTTGTCGTCGCGCTCCTCCCCACCGGGACCACCACCACCGGGAGGAGGACGTTCACGCGGCACAACGCGAAAGAGGAGACCACCGAGCACGAGGGACGACGACGACGACGACGACGAAGCACAAAGTCTTTGGGAGGCGATGGTGTGTCGTGTGACGTGCGCTCTACGAACGCGAAAATCGGGTCGGCGACGGCGCCGGTGGGAAGGAGGAAGGGATCGGGAAAGACGGGAAAAGAGGACGACGGGAAAAGAACGCAAAACCACCGAATGTCCGCTTTTGTGGAACGATTGAAACCGCCGACGTTGACGCGACAAAATGGTCGATACGAGAAGATGGCTTTGTCTTCGTCGTGTGTTTCTGTGCACCACGAGAAAGCGCGCGCGGCGTTCGAGAAGGCCAAAACGCTCGCGCGGCAGAACGAACAAGTCACGGCAGGTATCGTGTGCATTCAAGCGATATACGTGATCGTTAAGACGATGAAACGAACGAAGAAAGCTATAAAGTTTATGAGCGAACAAATACTCAAAGTCAAACAGATGTACCGGTACGCGAAGGAGAACGTTTTCGATAAACCGAAAATCACGCGAAGCGCGACGAATGATCCTCGGTTTCGGAGTTTGCTGAAAGATTACGCGAAATTAATTCACGATTTGTACGACGTACCCATTGTGCCGGAGTTTATAGAGACGAAAGTGTATGCGCAAGCGTTGGAGCAAGGATTGGAAGGCGCGTTTGAGACTTTAGACGATATCGTGTTGAGCGGCAACGCTAGGGTGTTGGGACATCCACTGGTCGTGCAGAGACGCTTTGTGGGGGAAGATTCGGAGAGGTTAAAGAAATACGGGGCGTTAGAAGTGAGCAAAGAAGACGAGTTGAACAAGTTCGTAACGGACGTGGTGGAGAACAGTAGTAATAATGGTGGTGATGTCGTAGCGACGGAAAACAACAAGACATCCAAAATGTTGCAAAAGATGGAGAAGAAAATGTCAAAGAAAATTTTATCTATCGCGGCGAGAACGGGGACGCTGTTCCTCGAATCTGGCGTGCAGAGCTTTTCCGCGCGAATCTTCGACGCTGAATTTTATTTCGACGTCCGAGAATACACTACAGAGGAGGGAAAAGATACCTCTTTCCACGAACGTAGCAAGAAGTTGCGGAGAAGACGAGCGATTCATATCGCCAAAACCGCCTCGGACGATCGTTTGCGCAAAGTTATCAAAGAACTCCAGATTCCACCGATTGGTATTCTTTTCCCCGAATTAGAAAGAGATATTGGTAGGTTAGTCATCGCAATGGCGTGCGAAGCCATCGACTTCGAAGTGTCCTTACCGAACGTCGATTACGCGGTAAAATTTGATCTTCGCGTGAAGGATCAAAAAGAATACGACGAAGACGAAAGGAAGATGAGCGAACAGAAAATGTCATTGGATACAAATTTACGCTCGGAAGATGGAGACGAGCTCGCGCAAGCCTTAGCGGACGATTTCATGGCGCGTCGTAAAGCCGTCGCACCGATGTTCATCACTCCAGAAGTAGAACGGAAAACCTACGTGGACATTATCAAAGGCATTTTGGGGGAAATCGGCTTGAACGCGCCGAGCGTGATTGCGGAAGTTTTAGGCATGGACGTCACAATACAAGTTATACGGAAGAAGAATGACGATAAGAAAATTAGGACAGAAGAGAAGGATGAGAAGGATAACGCTGTGGAGATGAGTCCGATGACTTCCATGGGCAATAGCGCTGCTTATGCGTTTCTTCGCGAACGGTTCAAAAAAAATATGACAAAAACAAGGGACGAGCAGATAGCAGAGACATTGATCACATCATCATCGTCTTCGTCTTCGTCTTCGGCAATTAACAGCGACGCTATAAGCCGTGGGAGCGTGGAGGCGTTCATCGATTGGCTCCTCGCAGATGCCGCGTATAACATTCGAGCCATTCCAGACGATGTCGAGCGCGCTTTATATGCCAACTGTTTCGAACTCTTCCTCGACGGGTTTTTGGAGACGACGCAGAAAGTTGAGTTTAGCATTTTAGGCCGAACGGTAAAGATTCGAGCGCGAGTGGCAAAAGACGCGCCGCGGGATTATACAAAACTGCGTAGATTTCGTCCCGATTGGCAAGCGTTAGATGCCATAACCGAAGAAATTAAAATCGAACCGGAAGCGTTGAAGAGGATTACTAGTAACGTCCACGCGTTTGTGTTGGCGTTCCTTTCGCAGATTCTCGAAGACGCATCCACGGTGATTTGTGGTCATGAAATTCGACTGGCTTTGACAACTCCAACAGTTTTGAGAAAATCATACGACTTTGACGACGCCAATTTGTCCTTCGATGGGACGGCACAAATGAGAGTTGACTCGGAGTCAAAAACTGGTGATACTCTCTCTTTCGCGAGCTCGAAGGCTTTACAACAACCGCCGTCGCGGAAGAAGTCACAGAACGCCTTCTCTGCCATGGACGCGTTAAACGCGTTAGCTACTGAACTCGCGACGGAAGCTGCCTCGGCTTCGTTCAGTGAAAGCAGTAAGGGTGAGGCGAACGATGATCAATCAAAGGGTGGTGACTTTTCCATAGACTCGATCTTTGTGGATTTGCAAAGAGACTTGCAGAAACAAATTGCGCAGTTCGGGTTTAAGAATTCCTTCACAAATGCGTCGCAACTGGAAAGCGACGCGATTTCACACGATGCGGTTGCATTCAGTGTCTTCAAAAAGTACTGCTCGCCACCAGACGAAACGTTCCCGTTTCCGTACTTGACGAAAGTGCAATTCGAAGTCGCGTCTTTGGAAGTCATTAAAATGGCTGGATTTCGATACGTGAGCGAATCGATTACACAAAAGATGGAAGCTTTGGCAAAGGCGGCGGATGAAGATAAAAATGGCGTCATTCAGTGGGGTGAGTGGTATTGCGTAAGCGATGCGATAATATCGGCGGTCGAAAAGGCAAAAGCGCAAAATAGTTAGTAGCAATAGCAGCAGCAGCCGGAAAATGTAGATTGTATTTAAGCGCCTTAATAGTTTAATGTGAATATACTCATAATGACAGCACTGTCCGTTTCATAGTTTACCTACTCGTCGAAGACCGTGGCGGTGGGCCGGATGAGAATTCTGCTTATCCAACTTCATCTTTCGCGACTACATACGTGATTTCTTCCTCCGCCGGTTTTTGTTCCGATGGTTTCTTCTTGCTACTATTATCAGGAGAAGAAGAAGAAGAATTCGTCTTTGGCGTTTTCTGCGACCATTCCGAGAGCGGAATTCTCGGACTCTTCACCGCCCCATTCGCGACCGATTGTAAAAATAACGGCGGGAGCAGAATAGCAACCCCGACGCTGATAGACGCGAGGACAATTTCCCACCCCGTTCTTGTTGGAATTTCCAAAGAACTCTTCCGAAATGGAATTTGAAACTTCCACGGCTGTCTCTCGCCTTTTCTATCGATACCCTCTAACGATTTGTCCCTCGCAATGATTGGCACGTATTGCCCAATAATCTTCCAATACTTTTGCGCTCGTGCTGAAGCTTGTTTGCTAAACTTGTCCAGTTGTCTCTTCTTCATTTCCAAACGTTTCAAGTGTTTGAACTTATCGTCTCTCGATCTCACTTTGAATGCCGGGTGATCGAAGCGCATATATAACATATCGATGAGATCTTGTAGCGCTTTCGACAATTGCACCAATCTCGCGCGAGCGGCGGTCAACTCTCGCATCTCTCTTCGTCTCAACAGTTTAAAATTTTGCGCTTGTAGACTCGCGTATCGCGCGATTTCATTTCTTGCTGGGAGCATCCAATGCACCCATGGATTCGAACGCATTGACCCGGGCGGATTTTCCGATTCCAATGCTAATGCCTCCTCAATCTTTGCCACGAAGGCGATGTATTCAATCTCCTTCTGTGCACCACCACTCGTTTGCGATTGCTCTGATTTCGGTCGTATGCTCGCAAAAATCTCCGCCATTGCAATCTGATGGTCCTCAAAAAAACGCATAGGCCATCTATATTCCCTCGCGAAATCAAAATGGCTCGCTGCGAAATCTCTCTCTTTCAAATTTGTCGCTGGCTCGAATTCCGGGAACAATTGTTGCGACTTCTCTAAAGAGTCCGCGCGATTAATCACTCCGGTCCTTTTTCTATACCTTACCACTGCCTCCGCTAAATCTTCCGCCTCTTTTTCTCCGACTAAACTATCCACAACCTCGCTTCTCTTCGATGACGCATCATCTTGCACCATCGCCCTACTCACCGTCACCGCGATCACCTCTGTTAACCTTTCCCCTTTCAAAACCGCATCAAATCTAGGAATCGAACTCGCCATCGCTCTCTGGATATTCGCTAACTTCTTGTCCAACAAATATTGCCACGTATCTTCCTCTGAAACTCCTTCCACGTGTACCCCGTGATTAAACTGCAACACTTTTTCTAAATACGCGCATATACGAAACAACGTCGAGTTGACGCAATCCGACGGATCGTCTGGAAAATGTAAGGCGAAGAAGTTCACCGGTTGCGGTACTCTTTCCAGTCGCGATTTTCGTCTGGGGGGTGTGCACAAGATGTCCTCTAACCGTTCGTGCAACTCAATCGCGGACGCTCGTAACGGACCTGCTAACTGTCTTCTCACGTTCGCGAGCCGCGCTTTCCTTTCGATATCTAATTTATTCGCCTCTTTCTTCGCATCGGAGGTTTCTGCTGTTTTCACGGTAACGACTTTAAACACCGCCGCGAATAAAAGCATGGATCCGATCCCCGACGCCGCGGCCGCGATGATCTTTCCAGCCGCAGTTGCCATTAAGTTCTCTTTGTATTTTTCCACATCCAATTTCCCTTTCAAATTGGACAAGAAATTCTTTCCATTCCTTCTCTCGTTCTTCTTCCTCTCTCCTTCGCCGCCGCCTCCGGTCGACGAGGCGTTCTGGAAAGGAAACCGGAACGGAAATTCTCTCGAGGTGGTGTCCTCTTCGGAGGAGACGGGTTTCCCCTTGCCCATTTTTATGTATAAATACGCGCGCGTTTACACTCGAGGAATTCTCTGACCAATGGGTAGTTAACAACAACACGAGAGAGAAAAACAGAGAGGAAACGAAAACAAAAAAATTGACATTTTTAAGCTTTTCGCCCGTCACATCCATCGCGCAAAGACGCTACTCTCGTCTACAGCACGCGTGATGATTTGTGTGTGTGTGTGTGTGTGTACTACATGCACTCTAATTCAAACGTGACCAACGCGTGGTCGCTAGGAAACGAAAGCGTCGGAAAGGGCATATCGTCTACCCATCGGAATACCGTTTCGTCCGACACGTCATTGACACGACTCGATCGCTCGGGGTTCACTGCAAACGTCCCAGAGGAGACGAACACGTGGTCTTTCGGGTGCCTGTCGACTAACGCGCTCGTTAGCTTGTCTTTGTAGAAAACGGCTTTGTTTAACTGAGGTTGGAGGAACGAGCGGGCATTGCAAGTAGTGGTCGGGCAGAGCGAATGTTCGGTACCCCAACAGTTTTCCAGATTTTCCGATGCCAGAGAGGCGAACATAGTTTCGATCGAAAGGCGTTTACCTTTGTTGTCGTCGCGGTGGCAGTTGGCGTCGAGCGCGAAGATCAAGGTGGAATTGGGCCCACCGCATTCGCTGTTGACGGCTTTGATGACATTGATGGTTTGTAACCCGTTCGTGTCGCCGTGGAAAGAAGCGATGACAAACGGCTTTCTTCCGGTGTTGCTGTCGTCTAAACTGACTTCGCGAACGACGCACAAATCACCGCTCGCGAGTCCCGCGGGTAATTTCGATTTATCCACGCTGACGACTTCCCACACGCCACTTTCGAAAAATATTTTGCTCGCCAACACTATGGAATTCTGATTCCTCGTCGTGTCGAAATCCGGCCCGTACAAACAATCAAACTTCTCCGTCAACACCGCACTCTTCGCAATCCCGTCTCGCATTTGCTCTGAAACTTCTTGCAAACAAATCACTTCTCTCCCTTCCCTTGCCACCCGTTCTAAAATATCAATCGTCGCAGTCACTTTCCGCTCCACCAACGCGTCCACCAATATCTTCTTCGTCTCCGCCCAATTCGCATCCACCTCGCCAATTAAACGTATCAAACTCTTATCAAATGCCGCCAAGCAAAATACCTGCAAAGGTCTCGAAATCTTCACCTCCTCGTCCGTAATCGCCGGGTACTTTTTGTTATCTAAAAACTTCAACCGTTTCGCGACTCCGCCTTTCTCGTCGAACATGTAGCGCAACCACTCCTGCCACCATTTCGAATCATCGCTCAATACCGCCACATCTGAATACGACGTCGTCACGCACGGACGACACTTTTCGCTCGAAACTTTCGTCGTCAATCGATCAGGCATAGAACACAGCCGTTTCGCTCCGATGTCCGCGTCCAATAAAAAATCGCTCAAAATTTTCCTCTCTGCGAAGTGTTGAGTAAAGAATTCTATGGCCAAATCGCACTCGGATTCCGTCCAATCTAAAGTTTTCAAAATCTCTCTCCTCGCGTCCAACAACATCTCTCGGGAGACGATATCTTTCACCTTAATCGCGTGCCGATCCGCGTTTATCAGTTTCTCGTCGATTTGTTCCATGGTGCGTTCATAGTTTTTCTGGTTTACATTTGTGTTTCCGTTAGCGCTGCTGTCTATGGTCACGTAATACTCAAACGGGTTGTCGTTTATGGCCGCGACGTTCCAAGAGGAGACCCTTATTGTCGTTTTAGATGCAGGCATGACGCGCGATTCGAATTCTCTACGTTTGATGCGATATATTTATGCGCTTTAAAAGCTACTCGTAGTTTTTTTAATGCCGATTTATACAGATTGGTATAGTGTTGTGCTAAAAGTCTTTCTCGTGTGTTTTTCGGAGAGAAGCAGGAGAAGTAGGTGCGCGATGTTTCACGATACCAATTAGTTCGTCTCAACACGTTTTAACCCATTTTGGCGGTTCTCTCCATCGATGCGGATGTCGACCATTCGCATCGCCGTCTGGTTTGACCAATTTCCATTCCCTGGAATCGACGCCGTCCTCTCGCTCGGCTTGTTCGGCTAACAGTTTCAAGTCGCGCATAATCTCTGCACCGCTACTATTGCTGCCGTTACTCGTCTCCTCCTCTTTGCTCGTGCTGTTGTTGTTTTTCTTGGACAAAGATGAGGAGGATATTTTATACTTCAAGTTGCTCGAGATGCGTCTCGCGTTCAACATGTTCACGCAGCACACTCGGCGGCAGACGAACACGGAGCGACCGTTCGGCGGCAGGTTAGATTTTGACCTCTGTTTGTGATCGAACACGACAATTTTGTACGTCGGCGTCGGGATGGGGTGTGTGAAAAGCTTTTTTTTTGTTTTCTCCTTCTTGCATCGGCGTTCTTTTCGCCTGGTCGCTGCGACAAAATCGGCGTGAGAAGATTGCTGCGGCTCTTCGTCTCCATTTCCTTCCAGTGTCGTCGAAACGACGTCCACATTTAAAACTTTCGTCACCGATAACGCCTCTTCCTTCTTCAATAATGTCTGACACGCCACGCACCACCTCCTGTGTTCCTTTCTCATATCTTGTCTCGTCAACCCTTGTCTCGGCTTCTTTTGGTTCGACACTCGATCTTTCGGCCTTTTAGCCCGTCTTCGCTTTCTCGACACCGCGCCGGAATGCGAGGTTTTACGAATGTATGCGAATCGGGCGATTTCGTTCAAATAATGCCCTAAAACGTCGTGGTTTACTAATTCTCGTTCTATCTCTGCTTTCGTCGTTTTCACCGTCATCGTCGATGTTTTCCTCGTCTTCTTCACGTCATTCACTTCGGCTTCGGCTTCTTCCAGCAAAGACGCCATCAACAGCGCCTTTTCTAGCGCTTTTTTACGTTCCATGAACGAACCATTCGAAGCATCGGCTGCGCCGACGGAAAGTGAACACAGCTCTTCCGCGAGAGATTTCGCGAGAGACGTCGACAACGAACTCGTGTTCTCGTCGTTCTCGTCGTCGTTTTGTGCGCGCAATGCGTGCCGATTGACTCTCTCGTTTTTGACGGCGAATTGAGTCGCGGGTGGTGAAGACAAAGATGAAGACGACGCGAACGAACCGGACCGCGCTCGAAGCGAAGCAGCCGCGATGGTGGTGCTGCGATGGTCGCGACGACAACACCAACGACCCGTCGAACGCGTCGAACGCGACTCGACGGCGGACATGATGCTCTTCTTCTCCCTCTAAATCTATTTTTTGTGGAGAAAATAAAAAGAGAGGAGGATAAAATGTGGTCTCTCAACTGTTTTTACGCGCGTCAGGCACCGTCGCGCGCGAGTCTTCGCGCGAAACATGTCTCTCTATATATACATACATACATACACATATCGTTCAATTATTAAGTGCTGCTATATCGTGCGGGGTATCGTACTGTACATATTACGCGCGTTTGTGATGCTAAACATTTCTTTCTTTCTTTCTTTCTCCGTCTGACCTCTCTCGCTACATCTGACCGAGCGAGTGTACGACTTCGTCCATGGAAACGACGTCTTTATCTTCTTCCTCTCTGTCTTGTCTCTCACGCTCGCCGCTCGTTTTGCGTCTCGGCGTCTCCGTCGGCGAGTTTTCGTACGGGGTCACGACGCCGTATTTACCTTCTTTGACGCGTTCATTTTCGCGCAATTCGGCTAACCGTTCGATTTTTTTCCGTTCGACGACGGAGACGATGATGTTAGAAGGGTCGAACGGCGTTGGGGATGACGAGTTTTCCGTTTGCGAACGTATGCTATTCTGTTGCCGATGCTTTGAAGAGGTGTTCGTGGTGGACGCAGACGACGAGGAAGACGGCGGCTGAGGAGGAGGCGGAGGAAGAGGCGGACGAGGGACTTTTGGCGTCGTCGACGATGACGTTTGCGTTGTCTGAATGATCTTCTCGTTCTCCTTCTTCCCTTCTTCTTCCTCCTCTTTCTTTGTTTTCGTCGCGGTTACTGCGAAAGGACCATCATTATTTAATTTTGACTTCCTCGAGGGCGAAGCTGGCGGCGTGTTCTTCTTCTTCGGCGACGCCGATCCGGATCGAAAAAAACGCATCGGCGACAACGACGAGAAACCCCCACCAATAACATTAAGAGGCGACAGACCGCTATTCCCTCCTCTCTTCTCTGGTGTTGCCGTAATAATCCCTTTCTCTTCGCACATTTTTTCTAAGAGTTCCGCTCGCATTCTTAATGTTCTCGTCCGCGTCGCCAACGCTTTCAGCGGCGCCGCAAACGCCGCGACGGAGACCACGCGTTGCATTAAATCGTCCGTAGAATCCACCGCTTTCTCTATAGATTCGCAGTATACTCGCGTCGTTTCCGAGTGTAAACGCGCGTGTTCTTTTGTCGACATCGCGTGCGCGTCCGCGTGACTTTTTGCCAACGACAAGATTTCTCGAATATCTTTTCGCACTCGTTCGCTGTGTTTTCGGAGCTTCCCGCAGACCGCATCGAGCTTTTCTCGAGTCTCCTCCTCCTTTTCCTCCTCCTCGTCCAAAAGCTCGTCGTCGTTGTCGTCCTCGTCGTCGTCTTCCGTGTCGCACTCCTCGAAAGCGCTCATCGTCGTCGTCACGCGTTTTCGTCGTCGCACAAAATCATCATCATCATCATCCGTCGACTAAATTCGTCGCATTTTTGTCGCCATCATCGTCGTCGTCGTCGTCGTCATCGAGAAGAAGAAGAAGCGACGAAATCGACGCAGAAAAACGGACAACCACCAAACCACCAAAAAGAATAGAACAGAACAGAACAGAATATATGGAAAGAAAGAAAGCTTCCAAAGTCGTTTCGTCTCGAAGTCGCTTTGTTGGTCTCTCTTTCGTAGTAGGAGTAAAGAAGGGGTGTTTGTAAAGGTACTCCTACACCAACGAGAAAGAATAACAAAAAAAGAAAGAAAAGAAAAGAAAAGAAAAGGGTGAGACCAAAAAAAAAGGCAAAAAGTATTCATTTAGGGTTTTTAAACCCTTCTGTGTATTTAGGGTATCAAAGAGAGCTGTGGTTTTGAGAAAAAAAGGACGGGAGGTTTTGACCTAAGTCGATAAAGAGTCCCTCCTTTACAGAGGCATCGAAATAATTCGCGACATCGCATTCTTCTTCTCATTAGTATTGCGGCCGCAAAAAAAAAAGAAGAAGAAGAAGAGAGGAAAGAGGCGTGTCTCTCGTCTTCTTTTGTCGTCGTTCGTGCGTGAGACGACCTGGTTGTGGTCATCACGGACGAAAAGTGTGTTCGATCGACACCCCAATACTAATTTCGTCTCTCTCTCTCGCCCTTATTTGAAGGCCCCAATTTGAGAGAGAGCAGAACACTCCCAAAAAAGGAGGGAAAAGAAGAAGAAGTTTCAAAAAAGGAAGAGAGAGGAGAGATCCTTCGATCCGAAAGAGGACACGACGAAGAGCAGAACGATCTAAAACACCTTTCTGCGAGAAAAGAGAGAGAGGAGGAGGAAGCGCTTTCTTTCTTTCTTTCGGGAAACATGGCGCGAGATCGAGGACGCGGGACGACGGCGTCGGCGAGACACGCGACGAATGCTGCGACCACGACGACCGAGAAAAAAAGAGAGGAAGAGGAGGAGGAGGAAGACCACGCCTCCGAAAGAAGCAAAGAAAGAAAACGAGGAGAAGAAAACGAATCGGACGAAGAATCGGAGGAAGAGAGGAAGAAGAGAGACTCTGAGAGGGAAGTTGAAACCGCAGAAGCTCGGAAACGGAGGATTAAAGACGAAAACATGGCCATCGCGCGAGCGCAGTTGGTGAAGGAAAAGGTGTGGTTGTTGATGCAGAAAGCAAACGCGCCGGCGAAAGGCGAGCAGAAGAGAAAGGCGACGCATTGGTCATACGTGATTACAGAGATGAAATGGTTGGCCAGAGATTTTGCGGCAGAGAGAGACTGGAAGTTGGAAGCGGCGAGACAGGTGGCGTTGACGGCTGGGGTAGCGAACGGCATGCCAGTTGGCGCGAACGAACGAAGAAACCAGAGAGACGCAAAAGCGGCCAGGCAGGTGGCGAAACAAGTGAGCGCGTTTTGGGAGATTCGTTGGGAAGAGGCGAAGAAGGTTAATCTACCCGAGGCGACCGAGTTGGCGAAGCTTGGTTGTGGCGGGAAACGATTCGCATTGGAATCGGCGGAGAGGGAGACGAATTCTCGATTACACTCGTTGGTGCAAGCGCAAACGAGTCAGAGGTTACATCGAACAGCAGTAAACGCCGCCGCTGGTGCTAGTGGTGGTGGAAGCGATCCTCAGACGCCTAAAAGCGACGACGGAGGGGCGAATACGAGAACAAATTCAGCGCGGTCGACGCCACCGACGAATGTGAGCACGCCGTTGACAGACGTGACAGGGTATGGCGAAGATAGCAGAAGAGACGACGACGAGATCTTCCTAGTAAATTTTGATCCGAAAACGCCGGAGATTCCCCGTGGGAGTTCTATGAAGAGCATAGAAAGATGGGCTGTGAAATATTTGCACCGATTGGCTTCGTTAGAGAAGGCGAAAGCGGTGCGACAGGCTGTCGATGCGAAAGAAGCCGAAGAGGAAGAGGACGACGAAGAGACGACGACAAGAGGTCGCAAAGGTCGACAGGCCACGAGAAGTAAACAAAAAGAAGAAAAGAAAGGACCACCGACGAGAAAAGGGCACAAGAGGAAACGAGACGTGACGCCGGAGCCTCCGCCATCTGGCAATACCACTGGTAAAGATACAGACATGGAAGACGTGGAAACGGACGTGGATACCGAAATCGTGTTGTCGAGTCCAGAAAAAAGAGAGTTACGACGCGCGCAATACGCGAGAGACCTAAAATTGGACGAGGGCGGATTAGAATTAGATCTGGACGCCTTGATTGCTCCGTATTCGATGAACAAGAAGCTCACCATGCGCGGATTGAAGAGTTTCAAAAGAGACGACGAAGCCGCGAAGAAGGAAGGAGGCGGTTCAGATGACGAAGACGAGGACGACGATCAGTCCATGTCGAGCGGTGGTAAGAACGGCGAAGACGACGACGACGAGAAATCAGACGCTGCCGAGGACTTTTTCTTTGATTTTCCAGCTTTGCAATACGACGCGTACGAAACCGTTCGCGAAGAGTTTGAAAAGAGCGCCATTGGGAAAGAAGCGAACAAATTTGCCGAGTACGAGCGGCGACTTCGAGAGTGGGAAGACCGCGAAAGAACGAGAGAAAAGCACCAACGCGGTCAGCAAAAAAACACAGGGGGTGGCTCTGGTCCGGATAAAAAGCTCACGCCGTCCGAAGAGCGCAGGCGCGCGTTCTTCGCAGCGGCTGCCGCGCGAGGCCACTTCTTCGACCAAGAAGGCTACGTCGTCGACAAAAACGGAAAACGGAAAAAGAATAAAAAAGGTCAGTTTGTTCGATTTCATCCGGGAATGGAGGAGCAGTTTGGCGTCAAGAAGAACGGCAACAAGAAGGGGCAAAAATCGAGCGCTGCCGCCGCGAACGAACGAAAAGGCGCCGCGAAACCGTGGACGGCTTCGGAAGATGCGCTTTTATGCGCCATCGTCCACGAGTTTGGTTCAAATTGGGCGCTTGTGGCCGATGCGTTTGGCGCTTCGGCGAGCTTAAAAGGCTCGTACCGCCGTCCGGAATTGTGTCGATGGCGCTTTCAGCAGCTCACGAGGGCGGTGGAATTGGAGAATGATCCAGAAGCTTTCGCTGCGCTCAACTTGGACAAAGGTTCCGCACGCGTCGTCATGTCGAGATCGTTACCGTTGGAAGATGAAACGGCAAGATCGCACTTCCAAGCGGTGGCGCACTCTTGCTCTTCGTACGCAAAGATTCGTCGCGCGGCGTTGCGAGAGCGCGTCGGGATGGATCCGCAGAAGCGCATTAAACCCCACCAGAGTTGGAAGGATTGCATGAAGATGTTTCTATTGAAATCGCCGGCAGAGTTGGCGCACATATCGATGAACCCGATGCAGCAACAGCAGATGCAACAACAACAACAACAACAACAACAGATGCAGATGCAACAGCAGCAAGGTGTACAATATCCCACGAGCGTCATTCATCCTCCGCAACAACAGATGCATGGTCAAATGCAAATGGCTGGTAACGGTGTTTCCATGCAGGCACAACAGCAGCCGAACATGCAACAAATGCCGTCGCACATCCAACAGCAACAGTTGGCTCGTGCCGCTTCGAAAACGGAAGCGGTCGCCGCCATCGCCGCTCAGCAAATCTCTCCTACCCAGGTGCCACAACTTCACAGGATGGGGAGTTACCAACCGCAGGCTGGTAAAGGCCAAGCGGCAATGAGCGTTGGTGGTATGGTTGGATCTTCTCCGGCACGACCGAGAGGAGGAAATGCCGCCCCGACTACCGCTGTTGTTGCTGGTGGAAACGCCGCTGCGCCTTCTGCTACGCCTACGAATAAGTTATCGCCTTTAGGATCGGGAGAGAAACAACCGAAGCAAGGATTAGCGCCTGGAATTCACGCCTTGACGCCAAAAAGTGCCGCCGTCGAGAAAGAAAAAGAGGAAAAGAAATCGAAAGAGCAAATTATTGCGGAGAAAACGAAGGTGACTAGAACGGGCAGAGCGACCAAGAAAGTGAAGAAGTAAAATGCATAATATTCTCGACGTAAACAAGATAAAAACAACAACTGATAGCAGATTCTATATACTAAGTCCCCTTAATTTAATAATTAACTACACGTGTAAAACTATGTCGTTAAATTAATGTCCTCCTTTGGCGATGGCTTCCTGCGTTCTCTCGAGCAACGGTTCCAGTTCTAATTCCAACACTGAAACTGGGTTCACGATATCAAACTCCTTCAAAACTTCTGGGTGAACAATCCCAAAAACGCCAATCTCCTTCCCATTTCTGACAATCGTCGCTTGCCTTCCCGGGAAGAACGTCGGCTCGTTTCTCTTTTGTATCAACTCGTACCCGGCGTTTTCAGGACCGGGCTCAAAAGACCCCGCTGCTCCAGTCACTTGCATGACTCTATCTAACACTCCGTGGATTGATTCTAAACCAGACGTTTGCGCGGAGTGTAAAGCTAATAATCTTCTCGAGTTTCTCGCACCGACGTCGGCGCTCTCATCGATGACAACAACGTCGCCAACCTCGAAGAGTTTCACCGGCAATGGCGCGTCTTTGTTCGCCCCCAACGCCTTCAAAACGCCCGGTAACAACGAACTCCTCGCCACTTGAACGTCGATCGACGACGGATTTGCGACAATCGCGGCACAGTTCCCGTTATCTTCTCTTCGTACGTTTTTAAAGTTATCATCGTGAGAGCACAAAATCCACGTCAATACCTCAGAAAAGCCCATCCTCGCAATTTCCTCCCTCACCAAATCACCAAAGTGATTGATCGGTTGCCCTTTCCCCATCGTCGACGCTTTTGGAATAGTTTGTTTGATATTATTGTACCCATACGCAATCGCCACGTCTTCGGCGATATCGCAAGCATGCAACACGTCCGATCTCGTCGGTGGAATTTCCACTCGTAAAGTTTTTTCCTCGGTGACTTTCGAGGCCAACTGCATTTTACACAACAACGCCGCCATCTCTTTCGTTTCAATTTCAGTTCCAATTCGTTTGTTCACGTAATCCACGTCAACGTCAACGAATCGTGTCATAAAGTCTGGATAACTCTTCTCGTTGCCCATGAAATCCACCACGTCCACAGGTTCCACTTGAAACGGCTTCGCGCAGTGCTCCGAAAACATCGTCACGACCGTGTTCAACACAATCTTCGCCTTGTGCAAATCCGTCGCCGTGCACTCAATGAACACGTCCTTTGTCTCTAACGAAATCGCACTCACCGATCCGTTAATCAACGGCGGCAAAGATAAAACCGTCCCGTTCTTATCCTTCAAAACCGGCGCCACCGCGCTCGACTCGATCAACGGCACGTATGCTTTCAATTTTTGGTCGTTTTTCTTATAATGTTCCAATAATGCATCCGCACGAAACGATTTCGTTTGCTTCAGCGGCACGAACTCAATCTCTTCTTTCGGTTTCGCGTCGTACGTGAACGGGCCTTCAATTTTGGACAAATCGTGCGTCCCGATGGCGACTAAACTTCGTCTTCGGCAGATATTTTGGTGCAATTTATCTTGCAGATCGATGAACGAGTTATACCTCTCTTTCGTAAACGTCACGTTCCTCAGCACCGCGCAGACTATAAACGGCCGAACTAAGCTCACGGTTTTGTTCACTTTCACTCGCAATCGCTCCTTTCCGTTTTCTGGCTCGACCGTCCGAAATACCGGAGTCGATCGTTGCCCGCGAAAGACGTTCAGAGCTCTCGCGATGCCTTCCAAACAGAGCAAATCGTACCTGTTTGCGGGAATATCTATCTTATAAATCACCGCGTCCGAATCGTCCAGGGACTCTCCTCCTTCCTCTTTTCCCGATGGTGCCTTTTCCGCCCCCGCGTCGCCGGAGGAACCCTCTTTCCCGGGACCCAAAAACTTGCTCGACATCTCCCGTTCCGTCGTCACTTCGTCCAATTCGATGCCGAAATCAAAACACAACTCATCGAACTCGCCCTCCGTAAACGTTCGGCCAAGCTTGGCGAAGAGCTCGTCCCGCTTCAAATTCACCGTCGGCATGATGCTCGCGCGCTGCGTGTTCGCTCGTGGTGGTAAAGGCGGTGCGACGACGAGAAAGACTTTTGATTGTGACGCAAAAGATAAAAGGACCCTGAACTAGAAGGAAAAAAAGGACCCCCAAAAGAACCTGCTGCGAACAAAAGGAACGCGAAAAAGAAAGGTCGTCCGCCTCCTCCTCTCCGTTCCACGGGGGGGCTTCTCTTTTTCGTCTCGAAGTGTATCACTCGTGCGAATACGTGCGATGAAGAATACGAGTCCTAGGAGTATCTACTGAAGTATTTTTAAATAATGATGTGGCAGTAATAGTGCGCGGCGTCGCGCTCGCTCTCTCGCT
>MDTG01086132.1_pt1 | contig 16125 bp, 16 predicted proteins | sample 811421 | NCBI WGS metagenome assembly MDTG01 (sample SAMN05326645, study PRJNA326480) | marine metagenome | isolation source: seawater | place: Pacific Ocean: South East | collected 2011 | reverse complement strand
TTGTGGGAATCTGGTAGAATAAACATGTCACCAAATATTAAAATAGTTAGAGAAAATAAATCTACATTTACAATTGATGGGGATTCTGGTTTGGGTTTAATTGTAGCTCCAAGGGCAATGGAGATAGCAATTGATAGGGCAAAAAAATTTGGAAGCGGATGGGGAGCTATCAAGAATAGTAATCACTTTGGAATTGCTGGCTATCATGCTATGAAAGCATTGCCTTATGATATGATTGGTATGGCCATGACAAATGCAACTCCACTTATTCCACCAACTAACAGTAAGCAGGCTATGTTAGGGACAAATCCAATTTCTTATGCATTTCCAACAAAAAATGAAAGACCTTTAGTTATTGATTTAGCTACATCTTCAGTCGCAAGGGGGAAGATAGAAATTGCTAGGAGAGAGGGAAGGAAAATACCAAAAGGTTGGATGATAGATAAGCACGGTAATATTAGTCAAAATGTTAATGAGCTAAAAGAAGGAGGGATGTTGACACCTCTCGGTAGCATGGAAGAATTAGGAAGTCATAAAGGATATGCATTAGGTTGTTTAGTAGATATTCTTTCTGGTGTTTTGTCTGGTGGTAATTTTGGTAAATGGGTGCCACCTTTCGTTAGTTTTTTACCTCTTTTACCAAATTTGCCGGGGAAGGGGTTAGGTCATTTTGTTGGTGCAATGGAAGTAGACGGTTTTAGATCTGTTGATGAATTTAAAACAAATATGGATATATGGATTAATTCCTTCAAAAGTGCTAAACGAGTAGATGAAAATAAACCGATCTATGTTCCCGGTGAAATTGAATTTAATATTGAAGAAAAACGATTAAAAACCGGCATCCCTTTGAACGATAAAGTTCTTAAAGATCTATATAAAATCGGAAGAAAATTTGCTATAGAACTATAGCTTTTATTAATAATTAAAGAAAGTAAAGTGAAAGTGGTCTATAATAAATCTCAAAAAAGCTATATCAAAAATAGTCTTATTGCTTCCCATGAAATTAATTAAATTCGCAACGAACATAATTATGTACAATAAGCTAATAAAATTATCCATTTTATTTCTATTTGTAGCTACTTTCATAAGCGCTGCTATATGGATGTATAAGAAATATGTGATACCAAATAGTCCATATCATACAGAATTAAAATTAAGAGGTGCAAAGTGATTGAGTTGCTTCCAAATTCCTGGAAACCATTATTATTAGAAGAATTATCAAAACCTTATTTTATTGAAATTCAACAGTTTTTAGATCAACAGAAAAATTCTGGATTAACAATTTACCCAACTTCAAAAGACATTTTCAAAGCTTTTAGGATTACATCACCCAAACAAGTAAGGGTAGTTATTATTGGTCAGGATCCTTATCATGGAAATGGTCAAGCTAATGGTTTATGTTTTTCTGTAAAAAAAGGGACTAAAATTCCTCCTTCTTTAAGAAATATTTTCAAGGAATTAGAAGATGATATTCAATGTGAAATACCTATACATGGTGACCTTTCTCGCTGGGCAAAAAAAGGTGTTTTCTTATTAAATACTATTTTGACAGTAGAAGAGAGTAAGCCCTCTAGCCATCAAAGAATAGGATGGGAAATTTTCACCGATAAAGTCATCCAAATTATATCTCAAAATCAAGATAAAGTTGTTTTTATACTTTGGGGTAACTATGCTAGAAAAAAGAAAAAATTAATCGATAATAACAAGCACCTTATTATTGAATCTCCTCACCCTGCTGCTGAGATTTATACTGGTGGAAAAGCAGGTTTTTTTGGTAGTAAACCATTTTCAAAGGCTAATCAGTATCTACTAAAACCTCTAGACTGGAATTTGACTTAGTCCATTAGATCAAAGAAAATTTTTGAAAATTTTTGAAAAAATTCCATCAATGAACATTCAATTCCTTCTTCTAACATCGATGTAACACTTTTATCACTTATTCCACAAGGATTAATATACTCAAAATAGTTAAGGTCAGTATTAATATTTAAGGCAAAACCATGCATACTTATGCCTTGTTTAATACGGATTCCGATTGCTCCAATTTTTTTTGGAGTTTGAGGTTCTTCACCAACCCATATGCCCGTCAGATGTTTTATTTGATATGCATTAATGCCAAATAATCTGAGGGTTTCTACAATAGATTCTTCAAGTATCTCAACATATTTTTTTACGCCAATACCTCTTTTCCTTAGGTTAATAATTGGGTAGCACACTAATTGACCTGGGCCATGGTATGTGATATCGCCACCTCGATCGATTTGTTTGATTGTAGCATTAATTTTTTTGAGAAAGTTTGCATCTATAAGTAAATTACTTTTGTTAGCACTTTTACCAAAAGTAAATACATGTGAATGCTCGCAACATATTATGCTTTCTGAGGCTCCATCTAATATTGCCTGATGCATATTCTCTTGTATGACTAATGCGTCATCATAATCTGTCAGACCAATATTTTTGATATTAATTGACATTATCACTTTTCTTTTTTACAATCATTCCAAGTATAAAAAAACTACCAATAAAACTTGCTAATCGGCCAATGTAGTCACCATATTTTGAATAGAATGTCAAATTATGGAATGAGTTAACCTTTACCGGTAGAACTTTCTTTGTCCACCATTGACTTCGTTCATGAATTTTACCTAATTTATCAATCCTGCATGTAATGCCAGTATTGGCGCTTCGTAATACCTCTCTGCGATTTTCTATAGCTCTAAGTGAAGCATAGTACATATGTTGTTTGAAGCCGTCGGTATTTCTCCACCATCCGTCATTAGTTATCACTAGCAAGATATCTGCTCCCTCTCTGCAAAATTCAGCCACATGTCCTGGAAATATACTTTCATAACATATTAATGGAGCAAGATTTAAGTCTTTTCTAATTTTAAAGACTTTTGGTTTTTTATCTGATCCGAGACTGCCTGTGATACCACCAAGATCAACAGCTAGGAAATCTAAAAATTTAAAAATCTTTGAATAAGGCATAATCTCAGCTCCTGGTACTAGTTTTCCTTTATGATAAAAATCAAGATTCCCCTTTTTATTGATACTGATTGCAGTGTTATAGCTATCGTAGTAATTTCCATTTTTAGTTTTTCGAGCTGTATGTGAAAGAGGCTCTCCTTTCATAAAAAACTTATAGGTTGAAATACCAGATATTAAGTGAATTTGAGGATGATTGTTGACAAATTTTTTAAGGAGTTGAATACTTTCAAAACGGTCAGGGTAATTTTCATCAATATATTCTACAATGGCAGTTTCCGGTAAAATTACAACGTCAGTGCTGTCTTTTATGAAAGGTTCTACCAATTTTAACATATCAACTAGGTTAACCACTTCTTTATCCTTTTCAAATTTTATGTAGGGATCGATATTGGGTTGAACTAATAATGCCGAATGAGTTGATCTTTTTGTTGTAGTATAATCATTTTGATTAAATAGGTAAAATGGAATAGATAATAATATTGGGATAATTATTAGAGCAATGGGTTTTAATCCAGATTTAAGGTTGGATTTTTGAATAGATATATAAAATAAAACATTGGTAGTTAATACCCAAAGACTTCCGCCAAGAGTTCCCGTTATTTCGTACCATTGAACTACCTCATTGTGTTTTGCGAAAATATTACCTAAAGTAAACCATGGCCAACTAATTTGCCAGTTGAGATGAAGATACTCAAACGAAAGCCAAAGTGAGATGAAAATGAATAAAGCCTTTTGATCACTTACTAAATTTCGAGCTTTTCGATAACCTAGCCAAGGTAAGTACATAAGCCACGAATTAGCAAGTAGCATAAATATACTTGAATAAAACTCCGCATAACCTACCCACCAAGATATTACTATGTTCCAGATTAATAAAGATAAATAAATTAACCAGCTACTTCTTGGAATATTTTTAGTTTTATCTTCTAAAAGAAATAAAGGGACAAAAGCAAAGAAGCCTAAAAAAAATAAATCACGAGGTGGCCAAGCTAACCAGAATAGCATAGCAGGAGATAAAAAATATAAAATTAATTGGATTTTATTTTTTGTCATATCCAGCAATCATTAATACAAATTCTCCTTTAGGTTCGTGATGGGTAAAATGCTCCAATAATTGAGTAGTATTACCTCTTATGTATTCTTCAAATTTTTTGGTGAGCTCTCGACCGATAACAATCGGTCGATCAGGTCCAATTAAATCGTTTATAATTTGAAGCGTTTTTACAATACGGTGAGGGCTTTCGTAGAAAATTGTAGTTCGTTTTTCCTGAAGAAGGTTCAATATTTTTGTCTGTTTTCCTTTTTTGTGTGGTAAAAATCCTTCATATACAAATGAATCGCAAGGTAAACCAGAACCTACAATCCCAACAATTGCAGCAACAGCACCTGGAAGAGTAACTACTTCTATCTCAGCCTGAATAGCTTCTCTGATTAATAAAAATCCGGGATCAGATATTCCTGGCATACCTGCATCAGAACAAACTGCAAGTGAGCCGCCATTAATTAATTGTTCAATGATAGACTTTGTAATTTTGTGTTCGTTATGTTGATGGTAAGGGATGAGTTTCTGACTTATTTCATAGTGATCAAGTAATTTCTTAGTTTGCCTTGTATCTTCTGCTAATATTGCATCCACCGATTTTAGTACATCGATTGCTCGATAGGTTATATCAGCTAAATTACCGATAGGTGTTGGCACTATATATACTCTACCCTTCAAATCTTATGCAAAAATAGGGGTAAATGGTCACTAAAACGATAGCAACTATTTTGATAATTTTTATAATGATTGACAGAATAATTGTGCATTTTGCCGTTTTATTTAGTAGATGTTAAAATTACTTTTCATAATCTTACTCTTTTTCATGTCAATAATTCAGTCGCCTACTACAAGTTTTAAAGAAGAGCAGTTGAAGTATGATCGTGTTTTTCAAGCATATAAAGACAAATCTGAAGATGTTTATGCAAAATTGAAAAAGGTGGGTATTCATCGACAAAAATTTGAAATATTTATACGTGGATTCAAATTTGAGGAAGATTTAGAAGTATGGGCAAAAAATTTTGATGAAGATCATTATAAATTAGTAACAACTTATAAGTTTTGTCAAAATGTGGGTGAATTAGGTCCAAAGCGAGTAGAAGGGGATAAGCAAATACCAGAAGGAATTTACTCAATTAGTAAATTTAATCCAAATAGTGATTTTTTCCTTTCTTTAAAAATAGATTATCCCAATAAAAGTGATCGGTTGTTATCAGACCATTTTTATCCTGGTGGGTTAATTTTCATACATGGTGGTTGTGAGACTATTGGTTGTATTCCAATAACAAATAATTTTATTAAGGAGCTTTACATTTTATGTGTAGAGGCAAAAAATAATGGCCAAGAATTCATACCTGTTCATCTTTTTCCTGCTAGACTAACCCTTGAAAATTTTCAATTATTATCTGAGCAATATTCCGATAAAAAATTGCTTAATTTTTGGGCACAACTAAAACTAGGATATGCCCTTTTTGAAAAAAATCGAAAAATACCTAAGGTATCTATTTACTCCAACGGAGCTTATGATTTTGGTGAAAAGTGAGCTAAGGTCGATAACCGCTTTGATTAAATATTATTAAATGATCGGTGTTACTCAATAATTGTTTTACAGAAATTTCGTGGTGGTTTTTCATATAACTTCGTACAATCTGCCAACCAACCCAAGCCCCAGTTCTCGGGCTACTCTCATTTCCAAAAGGGGTTGTAAAGGGACCATCATTAAAATATTTTTTTTGAATTTCATTTTTATCTGAGTTGAAAAGTTCGTCTTCCTGAACTAGATAAGACCATATGTTTTCTTCTTGATACTCGCACCATTCTAATTGACCAGATATATAGTTGATTTTGAGAGAGTCATGGAGATTAGGGAGAAGAAGGTCTAATATATATAATTTTTTACCCTCGTAAATAGCCTGATCTATAAAGGTGCTGGGCGTGTAGGCCGGAACCTTTGCCTCAACATAAGTTTGAATACAATTGGGTACAATACGGTAAGGCTCAAATTTTTTGATTCTATATAATGGAAAATTTTCCGGATTTAGTAATGTATATACTTCAAAGTCAGACCCTAAATACATGTCTAAACCAATACCGAATTTTTTAGATTTCTGATCGTATAATGCACCATATTGAAAGGTTGATATGAAAGTAGTAACCCCATTAATCGTATCCTCAGGAAAGTAATACAAGATGTATTTAGAGGCCTCAAGAAATTCATCTAAGTATGATTGAAAATCTTCAAATGTTTTCTGCGATATTTTGTACAATGAGTCCATATCTTGGTGCGAGATATATTTGTATAACTCAACCGCAACATCTTCATTTTTAGCACCTGGAAATTGTACATTAGATGCGATTATATATTCTGTAAATGTGTTATAAAAGTTGCTGTCTGTTATAGATAAATCAATAATATCATTCACACTTTTACAGTTAAAAAGCTTCTGTTCAAAACGATTAGTTTCCATTTTGAGTGAAATGTTTGATAAGTCTTTTGAGTAATTATTTTCTGAGCAACTCATCAAGGTGGAGACTACTATAAAAATGAAGGAAGCAAGTAGGATTTTTAAACTTTTAGTACTAATATTTGTATCCATTAAAAATCAAATTATGAAAAACAGTACAATACTAATACTAGCCTTGCTAATAACGCAACTATCTTTTGCACAAAATTCATTTCGATTCGGCCTAAAAGGGGCATCAAATTTTGGGTGGTTATCAGGTACGGACAAGACAATTGAAAATGATGGAACTAAAATAGGTTTTGCTTACGGATTAATGGGAGAATATACGATTAATTCAACTTATGGATTTCATGCCGAATTATTATTATCAAAAGTCAATAGCAAATTCAATTTAACATCTGAACAGTCATTTGTAAATGACCCTAACTCGAATGTTATTAGTAATTTGAACTTTGAATATGTTATTCAATATTTAGAAATTCCAATCAGTATTAAGCTAAATACTAAAGAAATAGGCAACTTTGTATACTATGGTAATTTTGGTTTTTCCCCGGGTTTTGCTTTGAATGCTAGTGCATCAATTACGTCTGATTATATCCCCAAAAGCATTCAAGATATAGATCCAACAGATTATCGGGTTAATGATGATGAAGGCGATATATTTTCGCTTAATAATTTTAATGATCGCGTATTCTTATTTCGTTTTCCATTAATTATCGGAGGAGGTGTTGAATACAGAATGGCAGGTAGTACAAGTTTACAGGCAGGTGTTCGTTTTGCTAACACATTTACCGATATGTTTGTTAAGGATAAAATAGCAGATGCTAAAAACAATTATTTTGCTATTTCAGTTGGGGTTTTATTTTAATATTCTTTATGAAGATTGCCATTTCACAACTAAATTACGTTATTGGAGACATTGATGGTAATACCGCTAAAATATTGGATGAAATATCTAAAGCAAAAAATGAAAATACTGATTTAATTATATTCTCTGAGTTGGCAGTTTGTGGATACCCGCCAAAAGATTTACTAAATTACCCGAATTTTATAGATCGTTGTGAGTCAGCAGTAAAATTAATTGGTGAAAGTTCTGAAAAAATTGGTATTATTTTTGGTGCTCCTTCATGGAGCAATCTAGAACGAGGTAAAAGTTTATTTAACTCAGCTTATTTTTTTGAAGGCAAAAAACTTCTAAAGCGAATAGATAAAACACTATTACCCACTTATGATGTTTTTGACGAATATAGATACTTCGAACCAAATAAAACTTTTGAATGTGTTTCTTTTAGAGGAGAAAAATTAGCAATTACTATTTGCGAAGATCTTTGGAATATTGACAACCAAAAGATGTATGAACCTACACCAATGGATGAGTTACAAAAGGAAAATCCTACATTGATGATCAATCTAAGTGGGTCGCCATATAGTTATAATCATGTTGAGAAACGTCGAAATCGGATGCAGCAAAATGCAAAAAAATATAACCTTCCACTTTTTTATATAAATCAAGTGGGTGGAAATACAGATATTCTGTTTGATGGAGGCTCCATGTTCATCAATAAAAATGGTGATATTGTTGAGGAATGTGCATTCTATCATGAGGACTTTAAAATAATTGAGTGGTCCAGCGGTACAGATTATCCAGATAATCATCAAGATTATTATGATTATGATATCTCTCTTATTCATGATGCACTTTTAATGGGCATCAAAGATTATTTTTATAAAACAGGTTTTAAGAAAGCCGTTATAGGAATTAGCGGAGGTATCGATAGTGCAGTTGTACACACATTAGCAGCCAAAGCCTTGGGAGGTGAAAATGTGAAAGGGATTATAATGCCCAGTAAATATAGCAGTAAAGGGTCTGTTGACGATGCTATAAAATTAGCTAATAACCTAAAGTCACCTTATCGAGTGATTTCAATAGAACAAATAGTTCAATCATATAATATTTCATTGAATGATGAATTTGAGGGGCTAGAAGAAGATGTCACAGAAGAAAATATTCAAGCAAGAAGTCGTGGCGTGTTACTAATGGCTATAAGTAATAAGTATGGTCATATTGTTTTGAATACAAGTAATAAAAGTGAGAGTGCTGTAGGATATAGTACTTTATATGGAGATATGTGTGGAGGTCTTTCTGTAATTGGGGATCTATATAAAGAACAAGTTTACGAATTGGCTAGATTTATGAATAGAAAAAATCATATTATTCCTCAGGAGATACTCGATAAAGAACCAAGTGCAGAATTACGACCAGACCAAAAAGACAGTGATTCATTACCAAATTATTCTATTTTAGATAAAATACTTTTTTATTACATCGAAGAGAAAAAAGGATGGAAAGAAATTGTTAAGCTTGGCATTAATGAAGAATTGGTCAGAAAAATCATTCGATTGGTTGATAAGAATGAGTACAAACGCTTTCAGGCATCACCGACACTTAGGATAAGCCATAAAGCTTTTGGTATTGGAAGACAAATGCCTATTGTAGCAAAATACGATTATTAGTAATTTAATATCAATTCGTTAGTGTCTAGTATTTAATATTTGCAACTCATATCATCATAACTAAAAATTTTCGTGCTGTTTATCAGGTTTATTTTGTACGAATTACAATCGGAGTGAGGTCAACGAGAGATTATCATTTCAAAATCGTTAACCAATATGACATTTAAAGAACTAGGTCTTTCAGATGCTTTATTAAAAGCAGTTAAAGATAAAAATTATGCCTCTCCAAGTCCCATTCAAGAAAAATCAATACCACCTATACTAAAAGGACTCGATATTTTAGCTAGTGCTCAAACCGGGACTGGTAAAACAGCTGGTTTTGCAATGCCTGTGATTCAGTTATTATCCATGGAAAACCGTTCTAATTATAGACCGATTCAGGCATTAATATTAACTCCAACTCGTGAGTTGGCGGCCCAAGTATTAGAGGATGTTCAAGATTATAGTAAGTATTTAGATATTAGAAGCACAGTTGTTTTTGGTGGTGTAAATCAGAAGCCTCAGATAGCAAAACTTCAGAAAGGTATCGATATTTTAGTAGCTACACCAGGTAGACTCATGGATTTACATAATCAAGGTTTCATTTCATTGAGAAAAATAAAATTCTTGGTGCTAGATGAGGCTGACCGAATGCTTGATATGGGCTTTTTAAGAGATATCAAAAAGATCATTCAGATGATGCCAGTGAAAAGGCAAAATCTTTTATTCTCGGCTACGTTTTCTAAAGATATAAAGAAATTGGCAAATGGTCTACTAACAAATCCGATTCATGTGGAGGCAACGCCAGAGAATACCTCAGCAGAACGCATTGATCAAGCAGTTTATCGAGTTGATTCCAAAAGAAAAACGGAATTAATTACTAAATTAATTTGGGAGGGTAATTGGCATCAGGTACTTGTATTTACTCGAACAAAATATGGTGCAAATCGACTCACTCAAAAATTAGAAAAGGCAAAGATTTCAGCAGCTGCAATTCATGGAAACAAATCACAATCTGCTCGAACAAAAGCATTAGCTAATTTCAAAAGTGGTAATGTGAGTGTTTTAGTAGCCACTGATATTGCTGCAAGAGGATTAGATATTCCCTTATTACCTTATGTAATCAATTATGAGTTGCCAAATGTGCCAGAAGATTATGTACATCGAATTGGGAGGACAGGTAGGGCAGGTGCAAGTGGAATTGCTATTTCACTGGTAAGTGTGGAAGAGAATAATTATTTGAAATCCATTGAAAAATTATTAGGTATGCCTATTCAAAGTGGAACAATTGAGAGTTTTGAGCCAACTAAAGGTCCTGTTGAAGGCGGAAAAAAACGAATGAAACAGAACGCTAGAGGCTCATCCAATTTATCTCAAAATAAAAAATCGAAAAATAAGCGATATCATGGTTTCAAACGAAAATCTAAAAAAACCTAACTCCTAATTTTTTCTTTTAGCGATCACAATAGCATATTCGAATTCAGATTGTTTTTCAAAGCCAATTGGAGAACACCCACAGTATTCATCATATTTACATTTGTTTTTATCATCGTAATAAATCTAAGATTTAAAATATACTTTACACAATGTTGAGTTATTTTGAGGATTTTCGTGACATTTTGTGTCTTTAATGCACTCTTTTTTACAGCTACATATCAGTCAAACTATTAACCCTGTAAGTATTAATTTTTTACAAATTTGACATTCACTTAAACGATAAAGCTTTTTTTACCATGTTCGAACTACCCATAATTACTGGATTTCTTTCATGGATTTTGGTAGGTTGTAATTCAAGTATCCTATCTTGGCCAGTAGTAGCTATCCCACCTGCTTGTTCAGTGATAAATGCCATTGGATTACTCTCAAACATAAGCCTCAGTTTTCCTTCAGGTGAATTTGTAGTGGATGGATACATAAAAATTCCTCCTTTGAGTAGATTCCTGTGAAAATCTGCAACCATACTACCTATGTATCGGGCACTATACACCTTTTTGTCAATAGAGTTTCTGCAATAATCAATGTAGTCTTTTATATTTTGATTAAACTGGTCATAATTTCCTTCATTTACGGAATAAATACTTCCATTTGATGGTATTTTAATATTTGGATGACTGAGACAAAAATCACCAATTGAAGAATCTAATGTAAACGCATTTACACCTTGTCCGGTTGTAAATACAAGCATAGTGCTACTTCCATAAATAATATAACCTGCAGATACTTGATTGACACCTTTTTGAAGAACATCTTCCATAGTTACAGGTCCGCCTAAAGGACTTTTACGCTTATAAACTGAAAAGATAGTTCCAATGGATGCATTTACATCAATATTACTACTTCCGTCTAATGGGTCTATGGATATAATATATTTACTGTCTAGATTTAACGTGGTTTCTATTTGATGAATATCTTCTTCTTCTTCAGAAATAATTGCACAGCAATCGCCTCCTAGTGTTAGTGAGGATTTAAATTCTTCGTTAGCTATAATATCTAATTTTTTTACTTCTTCACCTTGAACATTTACTGTTCCAAAAGCACCTAGTACGTCTACAAGTCCAGCTTTTCGAACATCTCTATTGACGATTTTAGCCGCGAATTTCAGATCTCTGAAAATTTTGGAAAGATCGCCGTTTGCATCTGGAAATTTATTTTGTTGGTCTGCGATAAATTGACTAAGACTTATTACTTTTTTAGTTCTCATTAAAGTTATTATTTGGTAATATTGCTACAAATTTAGTCTTTAATGAGGGTATTCAAATTTGGTGGTGCAAGTGTGAGAGATGCAGAGGCTGTAAAAAATGTTGCTTCTGTTGTTCAAGAGTATGGTAAAGGACCCTTATTGGTTGTTATTTCTGCGATGGGAAAAACTACTAATAAACTAGAGGAATTAGTTGATGCATATTACCACAATAAGGAAAATAAAAAAGTGATCTTCCAGGAGATTAAGTCCTTTCACCATAAGATTACAGATGCTATAATTAAGGATGAAAATGAATATTATCAAGTAGATAACCTATTGATTGAATTAGAATGTATCATCGAAAAGAGAAGAGACGAATCCTCAACCTATGATATGGAGTATGATAGAATCGTCCCTTTCGGAGAATTAATATCTACTAAAATTGTCAGCACATATCTTAATAAATATGGAGTTAAAAATAGATGGATAGATGCTAGAAATTTTGTGATAACTAATTCTAAACATAGATCTGCTAGCGTTATGTGGGAAGAATCTGTCCCTTTTATTCAAAATAGTTTGAGGCCTCTTGCAGAAAGACAGCCAATCATTACACAAGGATTTATTGGAAGGGATATTAATCATAAAAGTACTACACTTGGAAGAGAAGGTTCGGATTATTCTGCAGCTATTTTTGCATTTGGTTTAGATGCTGAGTCTGTTACGATATGGAAAGATGTTGAGGGCATTATGAATGCTGATCCAAAACAATTTTCAGGGGCTGAACTTATTCCAAAAGTTTCATATAATGAGGCGATTGAATTAGCATATTATGGTGCTTCAGTAATCCATCCTAAAACTATTCAGCCACTTAAAAATAAGTCAATCCCACTTTTTGTTAAATCATTTGTTGAACCGTTTCTATCTGGAACAGAAGTGATTGAGAATGATAGCCGAACGTTGAATGATACGCAGTGCTACATTATTAAAAATAACCAGTCATTAATTACGATTGCTTCTCGTGATTTTTCGTTCATTGTGGAGGATAATTTGGAACTCATTTTCAGTAAGTTTAATGAAGTTGGCATTCAACTAAATTTGATGCAAAACTCTGCTATTAGTTTCATGTCCTGTTTCAATGCTAACGATACCAAAACATCGGCTTTACTAAATGAGCTAAAAGATAAGTTTAGGGTGAACATTCAGTCGGCTTACACATTACTAACCGTATTTAATTACAATGATTCAAATACCCAACTTGAGAAAATTATTAATAAACGTGAGATTGCATTAGAACAAAAATCAAATTCTGCGTTACAACTTTTACTTGTCGATTAGGCTTCCATCAACTGGTATTTGTTTGATTTCAATATCATCTTTGTAGGTAATGGTACTTTTATTGCCCAGAATCGTTACATCAAAATCTCCATTTTTCTTTCCATTAATAAATTTTCCTGTTATTAATTGGGCTCCATCCGATGATGATTGAGTGCATTTTCCGTGAGGTTTACCATTTTTAAAATAACCATCGATAACACCATCTGGTGTTTTAAGAATCCCACGACCATTAAATGTATTATTAACCATTCTACCTTTATATGAATAGCGATTACTGATAGAATAAGTTCCTTGCCCTTCCATCTTATTTTGTTTCCATTCTCCTTGGTATGAAGTTCTGTTTGAGTAACCAATTCTGCCTTCACCATGTTTTTTACTCATGGCAAAACTTCCTGAATATGAATATTTATAGTATTTCGAGTAAAATTTTCCTTGTCCCCAAAAAAACCCTAGCTTAAAATTACCTTCATATTTATTTCCAAAGGAATCTATGTATTGTCCTTCTCCGTGTGGAACTCCGTAAGTCCATTCACCTTTGTAGACAGCCACTCCGTCACCCCAAATCATGGACCCTTGACCATCTATGATATTACCATCTATTTTTTTGCCATCGGGTATTAATCGAATACCCGTTGCTTCCATTATTTCGTTGGGGAAGTTTTGGAGTGTTTTGAGCGTAGCTAAAATCCTTATATGGTATAATTTACTATTCTCAAAATAAAAATCCATTTGGAAATCATCTGTGCTCATTCTTCTGACATACTTATTGTCAGAGACAAAGTCTAATCCTCCAGCTTTATCTTGAATTTGATCAACACTCATCCCCCAAGAAACGTTAAAAGGCATTTTCCCAACATATTTTTCGTAGGAATAGCCACTATCAAATAATGAAATTTTTGAGAGCACAATATCTGTGTTGAATTCCATACTTACTCCAGACTTCAAATAATCTAATTTAAGTATTCTCAAATAGGGAAGAAAAGATTCTACTGGACTATTATTTTTAAGGTTTTGGATATATTTATAGACTGATGCATATGTGTAAGGTTTACCCAATAATTTTTCAGGAGATTCAGCGATGGCATAACTATTCGAAAGGCCTAATAGAATTAGTAAGATTAATTTAGTTGGTCTTATTCGCATGGTTTATATAACGATGAACAAATGTATTTGCTATATGTTATATAGCATAATTTGATTATATTAAAGTTGCATTAATTTAAACAATAGATGATTTGTAATATAAATAAGTTGCTTTGAAGCTTTTGTGTTTTAATTTCGTATGTATAATTAATGAGTAACCATAAAGTACTTTTTAGATTTGAGGAAGATCCCGATAAACAGGTTGAAGTAGAAGTTGAAAATAGAGATACTATACTCGATGCAGCATTAGATAATAACCTTCATTTAAACCATAACTGTGGCGCTGTATGTGCTTGTAGTACTTGTCATGTGTACATTGATAAAGGTATGAATGACTTGCCAGAAATATCAGATAAAGAGGAAGATTTTATTGACAGAGCTGAAAACCCAAGAATCAATTCTAGATTAGCATGTCAATGTATAATAAGTTCTAATATTGAAGTTACAATTCCAGATCAAAGTAGTATAATTGGACATTAAAATGGATAAAAATAAATTTTACGAACCCCCAATTAATTGGAAAGACTATGAGGACATAGCTCTAGCTCTTTACGAAAAGTTTGGAAATGATTTTGATGAATCTAAAATTTATAGAATTCGCTTCACTGATTTACTCGATTGGGTTTTATCCCTACCTAACTTTGATGGTAAGCGTCAGGACAGTAATGAAGGCCATTTAGAGATGATTCAAAGTAGCTGGGTATACGAATGGAGGGATAATCAGTAAAATTATGATTTACGATACCTTTAAAACAATCAATACATTTATTTTTGATGTAGACGGTGTTCTTACCACTGGAAAAGTTCTGGCTCAAGATGACGGGTCATTAATTCGGGACTTTAATATTAAAGATGGTTTTGCGATTCAATTTGCCGTGAAACAAAATTATAGACTTATTGTAATCAGTGGAGGAAGTTCAGAAGGTGTTATTAATCGGCTACAAAGATTAGGTATACAAGATGTATATACTGGAGTTTCTGATAAAAGAGTCCTTTTTGAAAAGTTAATTAAGAAGCATGATCTAGAGTTAAACAATACGCTCTACATGGGGGACGATTTCCCTGATATCTCTTCCATGCGAATGTGCGGCGTCAAAACATGTCCTGCAGATGCCGCATGGCAAGTTCAGCAAGAAGCAGACGTTATTACTAAGGCCAAAGGAGGTTATGGCGCAGCTAGAGAGATAATTGAAAAAGTGCTTACCCTACAAGATAAGTGGGAAAATTCAGACCATTCTGTATGGTAATTTCTACATATGTACATTTCTTTATTAATGTAAGTTTATTAAACATATTTCTTTTGTAATATGAAATTTCTGCAACGTTTCATTATTCATAAGTATTCAATTACGCTATCATTATTTTTGGTGTGGGTTTTATTATTTGATGGTAATAGTGCTGTATTTATCTATAAACAGTATAATGAGCTAAAAAATCTTAAAGTTCAAGAAGAATTTCTATCCAATGAAATACTTGAAATGAAAGAACAAAAAAATAACTTATTTTCAGATGATGATAAACTTGAGACCTATGCCCGCGAAAACTATTATTTCAAAAAAGATGACGAAGATATTTTCGTTCTAAAAAAATAAGAAAGACTAATTAAATTCCATCCGAACTAATTCAATCATTTTAGAATGAATATTAGGGTTGCCCGCTAATATTGAATTTCCAAACACGTAATTGTTTTTATTATCAAAATCTGACACTAATCCACCGGCTTGTTGCACGATATAAGATCCACCTGCTACATCCCATGGACTCAAATATAGTTCATAAAAGGCATCAAATCTTCCGCATGCAGTATAGACCAAATCAATTGCAGCACTTCCCATGCGTCTGATTCCTTTAGTTTCTCTCATTAATTTTTTGAGACAGTTTGTGTAGGCCTCCATTTCGTCAAATTTGTAATATGGGAATCCAGTTGCAATTAGTGTATCAGTAATTTCATTTCGGGTAGAAACTGTAATTTTTTTGCCATT
>MDTG01198621.1_pt1 | contig 16129 bp, 16 predicted proteins | sample 811421 | NCBI WGS metagenome assembly MDTG01 (sample SAMN05326645, study PRJNA326480) | marine metagenome | isolation source: seawater | place: Pacific Ocean: South East | collected 2011 | reverse complement strand
TTTGGCTTGATTTATAGCTATTTCTGTTAAGTCTCTAATTATTGAATCAACTTCCTTGCCAACGTAACCCACTTCTGTAAATTTTGTGGCTTCAACTTTGATAAAAGGAGCTCCAGCTAGGTGTGCAAGCCTTCTGGCAATCTCAGTCTTCCCAACACCAGTGGGCCCAATCATGAGAATATTCTTTGGTGTTATCTCGTTACTAATGTTATCAGGGAGCTGTAGCCTACGCCATCTGTTACGTAGAGCTATGGACACTGCTCTTTTCGCATCAGACTGCCCAATAATATGCTTATCGAGCTCTTCAACAACTTGTCTAGGTGTCATCTCAGACATTTATTTTCTCAATTGTTAAATTTGAGTTTGTGTAAATACAAATATCTGAAGCTATATTTAATGATTTTTTAACAATTTCTTCTGCTGATAAATCTGTGTTTTCATATAAAGCTTTAGCTGCAGATTGTGCAAATGCACCACCGGAACCTATGGCTAAGATTGAGTCTTGAGGTTCAATAACGTCTCCATTTCCTGAAATTAATAAAGATACATCTTTGTCAGCCACTATAAGGAGAGCTTCTAAATTTCGAAGAATTTTATCGGTCCTCCAATCTTTGGCAAGTTCAACAGCTGACCTTGTGAGATGCCCACTATATTTTTCCAATTTGCTTTCAAATTTTTCAAAAAGAGTAAATGCGTCTGCAGTTGCTCCTGCAAATCCTGCGATGACTTTTTCTTTATAAAGTCTTCTAACTTTTTTGGCATTATTTTTCATTACAGTATTGCCAAGAGTTACTTGCCCATCGCCACCTACAACCATTTGCTTTCCTCTTCTGACTCCGATAATTGTTGTGCCATGAAATGTTTCTTTATTCATAATATTATGCTCTTGGATGACTATTTTTATAAACCTTATTTAAATGCTCGAAATCCATATTTGTATAAATTTGTGTTGTACTTATATCCTCATGTCCTAAAAATTCTTGTACAGCCCTTAAATCTCCAGATGCCTCCAATAAGTGAGTTGCACAGCTATGTCTTAATGTATGGGGTGATATCTTACAATTCAAGCCCTGTTTTTTTACCCAAAAATTTATTCTTTTTTGTATAGAACGGTTTGATAGGCGATCTCCGAATTTATTAATAAAAAGGGCATCAGATATTGGTTTAAAATCGATTCTTTTAGTTATCCATGCAGCCAATGCTCCGACTGCTTGTGCGCCCAAGGGTAATAATCTCTCCTTTTTACCTTTTCCAAGAACCTTTACATATTTTGATACTCTATCTATAGAATCTATATTCAATTGTGTAAGTTCAGTAAGCCTTAACGCTGAGCTATACATTAGCTCAATAATGGCCTTGTCTCTAACAGCTACGATCGATGATTCCGTAATATTACACAGTGTATCTATATCTTCAATAGATAGTGTGTTTGGTAACTTCTGTGATATCTTTGGGGTTTTGACTCCAGTCATTGGCGTGTCAGCAACTTTTGAAGTCTTAATAAGAAATGAATAAAATGAACGTAAAGTTGATGCTTTCCTTGCTAGTGATTTAGGAGACAAGCCTAATTTATGAAGCTCAATAAAAAAGTTTTCTATATCTTGCTTATTACATTCATGAATTTTAATTTTCTTTATATCGAAAAAGTCATTAAATTGTTTTAAGTCTATAGAATAATTTTTTATAGTATCTGAAGTATAGAGTTTTTCATATTGTAAGTAATTGAAAAAATCTTTAATAAGATTAGAACTATTAACCAAGATAGCCATCTCCATCAAATGAACTTGGGCCAGATAGTTCATACGAGTTAGGTCCTATTTTCTCGGTAACCTCTAAAATTCCACCCTCCTGTTGTATTAGGATTTTGGAAGTTTTAACTCTTCGCTCATTCTTTAATTCATAAAGCTTAAACAGACAAATTGCTGCAGCCGTTGCACCACTGCCACATGATTTTGTATATCCTGAGCCTCTTTCTTTTACTGTTAGTTCTACAATAGAGCTTACATCATTTAGGAAGTCATCTAGGTTATCAACAAATCCTATATTCATTTCACGCTTAAAAATGTTTTCAATTATTTTTGATATTATGTTTTTATTTTGAAGACAATTTTTAGAGAATACAACGCAGTGTTCATTCCCTATAGATAAGGGCATAAATGAAAAGTTTATATTATTCTCTGATTCTACTGTTGTAAAGAATCCATTATTAAGGAGCAATAGTTTTTTATTAACATTTTTTGGGTACTCTAGAAGTGTGTATTGCCCCATGTTAACAGAGATTAGGTTTTCGATAATTTTTGCCTGGTAAGATTTTTGACAGATTATGATGTTTGCAGTATCTAAATTATATTTTTTTTTAACAAATAACATCGTAGCTCTTACACCATTTCCACATTGACATACCTTAGAGCCATCCTGATTATAAACATTGCACCGTATATTTTTTTTATCAGATGTATCAACTATAAAAAATTGATCACAACCTATATTGTCCCTACTGGAGTACTTTATAATTTCCTTTTGAGTAAGTTCGGACTTAATCAGATGCCTTTCGACTAATATAAAGTCATTACCTTGGCTATTGAGTTTTGAATATGGTGTCATTGTCTTAGTTTAATAGTAACAAAAAAATGTCTATCTGAAACTTGTTTGGCCGTAAAAGCGATTTCATTAATCTTGACAAGCTGCAATTTTATCTCATCTAATGTGTATGCAGCTCGTAGAGAATTTTCAAAATCATTTTTCAGAATGGAGTTGCTGCCTCCATAAGTATTGAGTATTCTTTTCAGTCTAGCTTCAGAGGAAGGTCTTTCTAAATCCATACACATAATCATCCCGGTTTTATTAATTAACCTTATAAGGTTATGCCAGTATAGTGAAACATCCTTGACATGATGTATTAAGCTATTGCTCATTACTATGTCAAACTTCTCATTAGTTAGTAATTCATCATTTAGCATAGCATTAATAATCTTTATTTTTTTAATTTTACTAATTTTCAATTTTTTATAAAATTCATTCAGCATTGATTGTGAACCATCAACAGCGGTTATGTTACATACTTGCTTTTTATAAATATTTATCGGAATCTCTCCATCACCACATCCAATGTCTAAGATTTTTGTTTCTTCATTAATCTCAAACATTTCAAATAATTGATTTATAAAGATACTATTTGATTCAGTAAAATCAGCACTAGCATATGCATCTGCCTGCGCTGATCCCGTCATTAATTCTGATTCAGGCACTCTCTTCACAAAGATTCATTAGAAATAATTTGATCTAAGGTATCGGCAGATCTTATTTCTATTAATGAGCCATTACTTATTAAATATTCTGCTGGTTTTGGTCTTGTATTGTAATTTGAGGATAAAACGAAACCATATGCTCCTACATCTTCGATAACAATAAGATCTGACTCTTTACAATTCAAACTTCTATCCTTTCCTAGGAAATCAGCACTCTCGCATACTGGACCAACTACATCGTATAGTTTACATTCATTGTCATTTTTAATGACCGGTGAAATTTTGTGAAATGCATTATAGAGAGGAGGCCTCATCAGCTCTGACATGCTTGCATCAACAATGAGAAAGTTTTTAGATTCTGTTTCTTTTATATATTGTACTTGTGTTATAAGCAAACCGGAGTCTCCTATGATTGACCTTCCAGGCTCAAATATGATTGTAGCATCAACATCTGCTAGTGAATTTATTATAGTTTTGGTGTACTCAGATTTTGTTATGACGTTATCATTTTCATAATTAATTCCTAACCCACCTCCAACATCAATATATGAAATAGTTATGCCTTCTTTTTCTAAAGTATTTATGAGATTTTTTATGGAGGCTATAGAGTCAATAAAGGGGTCAATTGTAGTAATTTGTGACCCTATATGAAAATCTATACCAATAATATTTATATTTGAAAGCTTATTAGCTTTTATATAAACATCTAAAGCATCATTAAAAGATACGCCAAATTTATTTTCTTTCATTCCTGTTGAAATATAAGGATGAGTTTTGACGGATACATCAGGGTTAACTCTTAATGAGATATTCGCAGTCGCATTCATTAATGCTGCCTCATCATTAATCGTGTTAAGCTCAGATTCAGATTCAACATTAAAACATAAAATGCTATTAGCAAGAGCATATTTAATTTCATCTCTTGTTTTGCCTACACCAGAATAAACAACTTTTTTAGGATCAGCCCCAGCTTTTAAAACCCGGTAAAGCTCACCTTTTGACACAACATCAAAACCCATACCTTCCGATGCAATTATTTTTAATATTGATAAATTAGAGTTGGCTTTAACTGAATAGCAAAACATTGAACGCTCATTCGAACTTGTAACGTATTCCTGAATATTTTTTCTGATGATATTCTCTGAATACAAGTAGAAAGGAGTCTTCAACTTGCTGCAACTCTCACTCAGATCAAGACTATCAAATACTAATTTACTGTTGTTGTATTGTAAAGAGCTCAAACTAGAAATATTTTGTGATGGAATTGTTAGGTAAATTCAATGGCCCTTTATTACCACACCCACTTAGTAGGGCCATCATTAAAATAAGTATGATTAAATGAAAGCATTTGTTTAAATTATACATATACATTCTGCTATTATAATCTAAATTATAAAAACATTTCATGAAGATTTAATAAAAATGAACAAAGACATCATTACTATAGGAGATAAAGACACATCTGAAATTGACTTGATATGGTTTCATGGCTACGGAGCTAATAATTGGGGATTTGAACCTTTCATAAAGTTATTAAATTTGAATTTAGATGGGAAATTACATGTAATATTGCCTAATGCACCGCTAGAAAACGGAAAAAGATCTTGGTATCCATTACCCAGAGAAATTGATGGCTTGATAGAGGAAGATGATGAAGGTCTCGCTAATTCAAAAAAAGATATATTATTATCTTTAGATGATCATATAGATAATAAGAAAAGATTATATGTCGGTGGATTTTCTCAGGGAGCGGCATTAGCACTATCTCTGGGACTAAACGGTGATATTGACTGTGAGGGAATAGTGGCTATATCTGGATATGTGCCTTCATCATCCAGTATTTCTCTGGTGAATAGAGATGTAAGTGTTTACATATCACACGGCAAGAAAGACAGCACGATATCAATAGATACTCATAAGTTATCTGTTGAATATCTAAAAAATAATAAGATAAATCAAACTGAGTTTATAGATGATTGCGGGCATACCATAAGTAAGCCAATGATAGATAGTCTTACTAAATGGTTATATCAAAAATTAAAAGAGGGCATGTAACGCCCTCTATGATAACTATTTATTTCTCCAGTCCTCTTCACCATCATCTCTATGTCTTTGTGCTGCTGCTATAGCAGTCTCACTTCCATATTTTTCATTTATTTTATCTAAGTGTTCAAAATGATCTGCTCGTCGATGCGTCAGACACATCCCCTTTTTGTCTACACCCCATAGAGCGTAAGCAATGAAGTTTTTCAGATGATCCGGTGTTTGATCCATATGTGGTATACCGAAACGAATCAATAGATTATTTCTATCTGCGCCACTTTCTTTTTGTTCTTTTATTATGCGTTGTACCTCAACTTGAAGGTCTTTTGCGTCTTCACCATTCCAAGAACCTACAACGGTTCCATCTGGTAAAATTATATCGTCTCCTTCTGGTACTGGATGGTTTGCCATATCCTTTCTCCTGTAAATTAAACAAACTAGAATAAATATATTACAGAATTAGAAACCGTGTAACAAGGGTTATTGGCAAGGAAACTCGTTAATATAGCCATTACGAAGAGCTAAGCCAACAAGTGGTGCATCTTTATACTTTGTAAAAAATCCAGGTTTTTTCTGCATTTCCATATCAATAATCTCCCTAAGCCGGGATGCAGGTAGTGAAATTCCATTTGGCTTACAGAAAATTTCAATTTCATACTTCCTAAAATAATATTCTGATGCCCACTCTAACCCACTTTCTAGTCCATAAATATATGAATCATAAACACCTGTGGTATCACTTTTGTATTCTTCAATACTTGGAGTTTTAAGATCAGAGAATGAGGTATGTGAGTAGGAAAATAAAAGGAATAAAAACAAAATAGCTACTGACTTATTCATATCCCATTTTTTTCAATGATGAGAGTATTTTTTGTGACTCTTTCTTTACATTATTTGGGGATGTTGCTCCCGTTGTCTTTTTTGTGTGAATTGATTTTTCTATATCAATGGCTTCGTATACATCCTCAGATATATCTTTTGAGAATTTAATAAATTCTTTTAAAGTTAAATCACTTAAATTACATTTTTTTGATTCAGCAAATTTAACGATTTTACCAACAATTTCATGTGACGTTCTAAAAGGCACCCCTTTCATTGATAAGTAGTCAGCAAGGTCTGTAGCATTTGAATAGTCTTGCTTTGAAAATGCAAGTGCTCTATCTTCGTTTACGATTAATGTTAATATCAATCTTGGCATTAAGCTCAAACATGATACAACAGTACTAATAGATTCAAGTATAATTCCCTTGTCTTCCTGCAAATCTCTATTATAGGTTAGTGGCAGCCCTTTAAGCATTACTAATACTGATGTAAGCGAGCCAATAACTGTCGCAGATTTTCCCCTAATAAGCTCTGGAACATCAGGATTCTTTTTTTGAGGCATAATTGATGACCCCGTGCAAAATGCTTCATCTATATCTACAAGTTTGATGTGAGTATTCATCCAGTAAATCAGTTCCTCAGATATTCTTGATAGGTGCATCATAATCATTGAAGATGCATAAGCAAAGTCACAAACAAAGTCTCTATCGCTAACAGCATCCATAGAGTTCTTTGAAACAGTCTTAAAACCAAGCTTCTTTGCTACAGACTTTCTATTAATTTTATAAGCTGTTCCTGAAAGTGCAGCACTCCCCAAAGGAAGAACATTAAGTCTATCCCTTGTTTGTATGATTCTCTCTTCATCTCTTTGGAGCATTTCATGCCATGCGAGTAGATGATGCCCAAAAGTAACGGGTTGTGCTAATTGCAAATGTGTATAACCTGGGAAAATAACATCTGAATATCTATTAGCTGACAGGGCTATAGCATATCTTGTATCTCTGATTTTATTCAGAATTAAATCAGAGCAATCTCTCAAGTATAGTCTTAAATCCGTTGCAACAAGATCGTTCCTGGACCTTCCCATGTGAATTTTCTTTCCAAGGTCCCCGATCTCTCTTGTAAGAGCATGTTCAATATTCATGTGAACGTCTTCATGTGTTATAGATAAGGACAATTTTTCATTATCATATTTATCTCTTACTTTTTTAAGTCCCCTAATTAGATCCTTGGACTCTTTTTTGGTTATTATTTTACACTCGCATAACATCTCAGCATGCGCTATACATACTCTTATATCACAATCAAATAACAAGTGATCAATGCTTATGCTTTCGGAAAATTCGAGTACTTCCTCGTCAAGTCCTTTTTTGAATCTTCCTGACCAAGTTGAGTTTTTCATAATTATCCTCTTGAGATTTTTATATCCTTACTATTGTCAGTATAATATAGATGTAATTCTGGAAATACAACAATGACCAAAAATATCAAGTTAGCAACCCGAAAGAGCCCTTTAGCTATCAAACAGGCTAATATGGTTAAGAAGCACCTCACAGACAAAAGTATTTTTGAAAAAATAGAAATAGTTCCTATGAGTACTTCTGGCGACACGGTTGACGCCGAGACATTTAAAAAGGAAGGGGGGAAAGGACTATTTCTCAAAGAATTAGAGAAACTTCTCTTAGAGTCTAAGGCTGATATAGCCGTTCACTCAATGAAAGATGTTCCTGCATTATTAGATGATAAGTTTCAAGTAATAAGTATTATGAAAAGAGAGGATCCCAGAGATGTCTTTATCTCTGAAAAGTTTAAGTGCCTCAATGATGTTACCAACGGTACTATAGGGTCATCTAGCCCAAGAAGACAGTCAATAATTAAAAGCAAAAATAAGAATATAAATACTATTGCTATACGTGGAAATATACAAACGAGAATAAAAAAAATGCATCAAGATACCATTGATGGGATAATTCTTGCAAAAGCAGGGCTTAACCGTATGGGCATGAATGATTTGATTACTGAAGAACTTAGTCTTGATGAATTTGTTCCATCACCTGGACAAGGCATCTTGTGTATTGAATACTTGAGCAATAACGAAACAGTTAAGAAAAAACTAGAAAAAATAGTGCACAACAATACTGAAATATGCAGTATCGCAGAAAGACATTTCGCAGCAAAAATGGGTGGCAACTGCTTGTCTCCTATAGGAGCTTACGCAGAAATTAGTAATGGTAAACTGACTATAACTGGATATGTAGCATCACTAGATGGCGAAAAATATATTAGAAATAAAATCACAGGAAATGAAAAAGATTATATTAATCTTGCAAATAAATTATCAAAAGTATTTATTGATATGGGCTCAAAAAAGTTATTAAGATGTTAGATATAATTTTAGTGTCAAACTTTTCTATGAAAGATGAGCTCTCAGAAGCATTAGCAGCAAGAGGTTGCATGCTTTATGATCTTTTAGTTCAAGACATACATCATTTAGAGAGGTACCCGATAGATGATGAGTATAAAACTATCATTATACAGAGCGCTAATGCTATAAAGAAGATAGATTCTAGCAATAATCATATTTACAACACTGAAAAAGTTTATGGAATTGGACCAAATTGTAAACGCTGGGCTGAAAAGAAGTTTGGTATAAAGTGTGATATACCTGAGTTAGATTTTTCTAGTGTTGGACTCGTTGATAAAATAGACAATGACAATTATGAACTTGGAAAAACACTTTTGTTAAAAGGTATAGGTGGAAAGAATACGATTAAAAAATACCTCGAGTCGAAGGGAGTATCTTTTAACATATGTGATGTTTATGAGCGAATATTGAATAAGGATAACCTAGATGAAGTCAAAAGAAGGTCTAAAGGTGGTGCTGTAATCGTAGGATTTAGCAAAAGTAGTGTAGAACCATTGTTAGCAGACGAAGACATTGATTTAAAAAAACTTCACTTCTTTGTTCTTAATAAATCTGACGAAGAAATTATAGATGAAAACATGGTAGGCTCTCTAACAAAAATTGATGACATTTATGAAGTCAATGAACTCGCAGAAAAGATATCAATAATAAATGAATAACATTTATATAATAGGTAATGGATATATAGGAGATCACATAGTCAATGACTATGGGCAAGATTATAGATTTATAGGTGTATGCAGATCAAAAAAAAATAACTGCAAAGAAAATATATCATTAGACATATCAAAAAATGGCGAAGCATTAAGGGAGCTCATAAATAGAAATAGTGTGATTATATATTTAGCCGCTCCTCAAAGCCATGGTATAACAGATGAGACACTGAAAAATTTCTTATTAAATATAAATAAATCAAATGTTATAAAGATTATCTACATAAGCACGAGCGGGGTATATGGAGATAAGAATGATGAGATAGTAAATGAAAGTAGTGTCCTAAACCCACTTACAGACAGAGCAAAGAGAAGAGTTAATGCTGAAGGACAAATACAAAAAAGTGGTGTGAAGTATACTGTATTGAGAGTTCCGGGAATTTATGGTCCAAATAGACTACCACTAAAAAGAATAGAGGAACGTCTTCCACTAATTCAAGTTAGTATGTGTAAACATACAAATCTAATTCATGCAAAAGACCTGTCAAGGATAATAGTAAATTGTATATCAAATGAACGAACAGATAATATAATAATGAATGTCAGTGATGGAACGCCAATAAAAACAACAGATTATTATTTGCACATATATGATGCTCTCAAAATTAAATACCCAGAGTTCATAAACTATAAAGAAGCTAATGAAAAATACGATGAAAAAAGAAAAAGTTTTATAAATGAATCAAGAATACTCGATGTTTCACGCATGAATGCAGTCTTTCCAAACGTGATAAGATTTAAGGACGTTGTGGAGGGTATAAATGACTGCTTGAAATAGATTACTTTTTCTTCTTTACTCTTAACCATGATATAAGAGGTTTCCACTCTTCTCTATCTTGTGCAGTCATAGCTTCTCCCATTTCAAATATACCAATTCCTTTTCTCGACGATGTAATATAGTTTGTATTGTCTCTGAATGCCGTTACATACCGAATGCCTTTCTCTTTAACCAAATACGTATCTAACTCCATAAAAATATTTGTATTCGCTCTGCACCTGTTTGCCACTAAGCATATTTCAGTCCTATTACGTATAACACTCCCAAGGTTTCTAATAGATTTGAGAAAATCTCTTGCTGCTGCCATATCTATAGGAGACGGTAATACAGGTATGATAATTTTTTTAGCCTTTTTAATATAATTTTCTAATCTAGCACCATAAATTGCTGCGGGAACATCAAATATTGTTATGTCATTAGACCTATGAGAGACTTTCTTCGGTAAAATTGACGTTACTCCTTTAATTTTTGGTTTGGTTAGTGGTCTCAAAGCTAGCCAATTTAGGGAAGACCCTTGTGGATCAAGATCTACTAAAGTGACGTTACAGCCTAAATCAGCATAGTATGCAGCTAAATTTGTGGAAATAGTGGTTTTGCCGGAGCCGCCCTTGGCGTTAATGACCATTATGCTAGACATATATATCTCTATTATAAATATATCAGAACGGCTGTATTAGTCTAGATTTCTTTTAGCACTCAATCATGACAGGTGCATGGTCAGATGTTTTAGGTTGCTCATGACACCAAGATTTATGTCTGGTATCTTTATGTACCTCATAGTTTCTGATTTCTTTATGTAAATCATGGCTTGCAAGCAAAAGATCTATCCTGTAACCAATGTCTCTATGAAAAGCACCTCCTCTATAATCCCACCACGTATATGGTGAATCAGTATCTTTTTCAATATAAGAGTCATAAAGACCTAATTTAATAATAGACTTTAGAGCTTCTCTTTCTTTCAGTGAACATAAAATATCATCAGAAGAAAAATCATGTGCATCGGACTCATTCGGAACAATGTTAAAGTCACCAAGCACAATGAGTTTAGGATATTTAATTAGTTGCATTTTTATATATTTCTTTGCTTGCTCGAGCCAAACAAGCTTATGATTATATTTATCAGAATTTAAAGCCTGACCATTAACAACGTAAAAGTTAATAACTCTTATCCCGTTAAATGTAGCCGCAATAGATCTCTTTTCTTCATCATTCACATTAACTGGATTATATTCAACATCTGTGGCTTTTGCTTTGGAGATAATAGAAACACCATTGTAAGTTTTTTGACAACAATGAATCGATTGGTATCCAACATCATTTATTGGTTCAAGAGGATATTTATCTTCCATACACTTAAGTTCTTGAAGACATAATATATCTGGTTGATACTCCCGAAGATATTTAAGAATATTCGGTAGACGGACATTTACGGAGTTGACATTCCATGTAACGATCTTCATCAGACATCAAGGTAGTCAAGGGTGTTTGCAGTAGATACTATAAATTCTCTACGCTTCTCAACATCATCGCCCATGAGAGTATCAAATATAGAATAATCATCATCAGGTATTTGTGAAACTTGCAACAAACTCCTCGATTCAGGATTCATCGTAGTTTCTGCAAGCTGAGAGGGATTCATTTCACCAAGCCCTTTGTATCGTTGTAATGATATAGATTTCCTGGCTGATGAAAATGCATAGTCAAATAAAACATGTATGTACTCATAATCTGTAACACCGCTGTCTTGCTTCAGAGATATAGAGGACCCATGATATTTATGTAAATTTAAAGAAGCTAGTTGTTTATATGTTTGTGATGAAAAAAACTTCTTATTAATAGGGCGAATGACTGCATCTGGTATGCCATTAATTTTTTTATCAACTAAGATTTCAAAAGAGTCATGTTCAAGCATTTTTAAGGAAAGTTTATAAGAGACGTTAATGGGGGCTATAGTTTTCAAAATTAACTCAATATTTGAAATATATTCATTAACTATTTTTTTATCTTTCATAGACTCATCATCAAGGGGTTTAATAAAAGCCATGCACTTTACAAGTAATTTATCTTTAGATTTCGAAAGATTTTTTAGCACATCGTCTATCTTGCTAAAATTCATCAGTAAGTTAGTAGATAGCTCTTTATCAAGAGTTTTATTTTTGAAAACCAATGATTTATCTTCAAAGAAGTTATTTGCAAGAAATTGATTTAGATCAAGGTCATTAGATATATACTTTTCAAGTTTACCTTTTTTTATTTTATACAGTGGCGGTTGTGCAATATAAATTCTTCCTTCATCAAATAGCGGCTTCATCTTCCTTGCTAAAAGTGTCAGTAGTAATGTTCTGATATGTGCGCCATCAACATCAGCATCAGTCATAATTATAATTTTACCATACCTCAATTTCATAATATCAAAGTCACCTTCAGATTCATGATTAAAACCGCAACCTAATGCTGAGATTAGTGATCCAACCTCTGATGATGAGAGTATTTTATAATCTTGTGATCTTTCACTGTTTAATATTTTGCCTTTTAGCGGCAAGATAGCTTGAGTTTTACGGTTCCTGGCTTGTTTAGCTGATCCTCCTGCGGAGTCTCCTTCAACAATGAATAACTCACAAAGCTCTCTATCTTTTTCTTGGCAATCAGCTAATTTGCCAGGGAGATTAGCAATACCTAATGGATCCTTACGGCGTATGAGGTCTTTAGCTTTCCTTGCCTCTTCTCTTGCCATTGCTGCTTGTTGTATCTTTCCAATGATCTGTTTTGCGTTTTTAGGATTTTCTTCAAGAAATTCCGAGAGTTTTACAGATAGCGTTGATTCAGTTAATGTTTTAATTTCAGAGGATACTAATTTGTCTTTAGTCTGAGATGAAAATTTAGGATCGGACATCTTTATTGAAATAATTGCAACAAGTCCTTCACGACAGTCATCTCCAGTAATTTCATACTTTTGTTTACCATTGATTTTATTAGAGTAAGAATTAATAGATCTTGTTAGTGCTGATTTGAATCCACTTAAATGTGTACCGCCATCTTTTTGATATATATTATTTGTGAAACACAATATTTGTTCAGAGTAAGAAGTTGTCCACTTCATGGAAATCTCAATGGTATTAGCGCCTTTTTGTATAGGATCTATATAAATTAAGTCAGAATGTATTTCTTTTTTATTTGCTAGAATTTCCTCTATATATTCACGCAAACCACCTTCATAAAAATATGTAGTTTTTTTACCTGACACCTCATTCGAGAAGTTAATTCTTATGCCGGAATTTAGAAAAGCAAGTTCCTTAAGTCTCTTCTTTATTGTGTCTTCTTTATAATTAAGATCTTTGAAATATTTTGTGCTTGGCAGAAATTGGATCGACGTTCCAGATAAACTTGTTTTACCACATTTTTTTAAGGGTTTTAATGGTACACTATCTTGATAATCTTGCTCATATGTAAATCCATCTTTATTGACAGTAACTGAAAGCTTCTCAGATAAAGCATTAACTACAGATACACCAACTCCATGGAGTCCGCCAGATACCTTGTAAGAATTATCATCAAACTTACCTCCTGCATGTAATGTAGTCATTATAACTTCTGCAGCAGACTTATTCTCACTTTTGTGTATGTCAACAGGTATACCTCTCCCGTCGTCTTTTACAGTTACTGAAGAATCTTCATTCAAAATAACATCTATATTTTTACAATGTCCCGCAAGCGCTTCATCAACAGCATTGTCTACAACTTCATAGATCATCTGATGAAGACCGCTTCCATCGTCAGTATCTCCTATATACATACCAGGTCTTTTCTGGACAGCCTCAAGACCTTTTAGTACCTTTATGCTATCTGACGTATATGAATTCTCTGCCACTAATTATCTCCAATGTTTAGTATCGATATTTTCTTGTTTTGTTCACTTATATCTTTTAATAAATCTCTATAAATATTTGGTGCTGTCATAACAATATTACTGTTTGAGTAGACAAGTAATTTTATCACAGTATCAAGGTTTTTATTATCTATTCCAAAAAATAGATCATCTATGAGGAGCAAAGGCTTGAAGCCATGTTTCACGTGAAATACTCGAATTTTAGCTAAATAAATTATCAAACATGCCATAACCAATGTTGACATTGAACCCGATTCTTTAACTAGTTTTCCTTTCGATTTTATAGAAATATCACTCCTGTGAGTTCCTACTGTTGTATACCCAAGAGCCATATCTTTTTTAGAGCTAGCTATTAAAGCTTCTTCAAATGTATTCATCCAACCTTTTTCATAAGCAAGCTTTATTGTAGCCACCTCCTCGTATATATCTGGCATTTCTATTTTTAGTGAATCTAATATTTTTGTGAACTCGGTCTCGAGTAGATTAAAATAGTGATACCTTAACTGATGAACATGATTATTTGCAGAGATAATTTCTTTATTCCAGAAATCAATGTCTTTTAGACTCTTTGACTTTAGCATAAAATTCCTTTGTTTTAATGTCTTCTGAAACAATGAAAGCGCATTATGAGATTCTGGTTCCACGTGAAACATGCCAGAGTCTATAAAGTCTCTCCTGTAAGATGAATCGTTCAATAAAATATTATTAAATCCAAAAACTAGAGAGTAACAAGGAAAAGAGAGTAAAAGATTTTTTTTTGATATTTTTTTATCATTATAAGTACATTTAGATGATTTTATGCTTTTTTCGATGAATATAGTATTATTTATCGTATTTTGCAGGAAGTTAAGTGATATTTTAAAGGATTTTTGATTAGTTTGAATAATCTCACTACTTGGAGTAGATTTAAAGGTTCCTAAATTAGAACAGAAATAAAGAGCTTCAAGTATAGATGTTTTACCAGCATTGTTTTTTCCACAGAATATAGTGATGGGAGATGTGAATTCAAATTTTTTAAAGTCAATCGAACGGAAACTTTGTATAGATATCGTAAAAAGGCGCACAACTATACGCGCATAGGCATGATTACAAATACAGACTTAGAGTCTTCTGGTCCAAGCAATATACACCCAGAATTCTGATCATTAATACAAATCTCAACAGAATCACTCTCTATCGTATCTATGACATCTTGAATGTACGATATATTGAACCCGATGGACATTTCTTCGCCGTCATACATTGCCTCAATTTCATCTTCACCTACTTCACTTTCTGTGTTACTTGTTATTAAATGTAGTGCCTCAGACCTTGGTGTTAATTTAACACCTTTATACTGCTGATTGACTACCTTTGATATAATATTAAGTGAATTTTTCAAAGTCCCTTTGTCAACAGTAATTCTACACTTTGTTGATTCTGGTATGACTTTATTAAAATTTGGGTATTTACCCTCTATTAACTTGCTTGTAACAACATAATCATTAATATTTATTTGAAAATTGTTATTATTTACATTAAATGACGCTAACTTCTCGTTACTTTCATTAAATGATGCTAAAATCCTATTAATTTCAAGAATTGCTTTTCTTGGTAATATAATAGACAAATCATCCTCATATAAAGTACTTGATTCATATTTAGCAAGTCTGTGCCCGTCTGTACAAACAGATATTAATTTACTATTTTCAGAGCATAAATGGAGACCATTAAGAAAATGACGAGCATCTTGATATGCCATTGCGAAAGATGTTTTATTTATAATATTGGTTAGTTCTGTTAGTTCTAGATCGTGCTTATTGTTTGCCTGTTCAAAACTCATAAATGGAAAATCATCAGCTGGAATGGTTGGTAACGATACTTTACTTTTCCCCGCTATTACGTCAGCTTTACTGTCAGATAAAATCACCTGAATTTCATTATGGTTCGATAGTGCGTTACATACTTCAAGGAATTTCTTCGCAGGCACCGTAAATGAACCGCTACTCTCAGATTTACAACTAACATTTGATCTAATCTCAATTTCAAGATCAGATGCAACAAACGTAGCCATATTATTATCCACCGCAACATGCATATTTCCTAAAATTGCTAGAGTCTGCCTCGCTTCAGCTGTCGGAGCTATATTCTTTATTTTTGAAATTAAATCTGATGTATTAAAAAGAATATTCATATATTTATTATATGTTATTTTTACACTTTCTTTTTCATTAT
>MDTG01094445.1_pt1 | contig 16130 bp, 5 predicted proteins | sample 811421 | NCBI WGS metagenome assembly MDTG01 (sample SAMN05326645, study PRJNA326480) | marine metagenome | isolation source: seawater | place: Pacific Ocean: South East | collected 2011 | reverse complement strand
GAGCCGGGGTTCATCTCGCCGGTGCTGGAAGGCGAGGACGGGCTTTACCTGGTCCGCCTGGTGGACTACCAGCCGCGCGCGACGCGCTCGCTGGAAGAACTGCAAGACGGCATCCGCCAGAGGCTGCTGCGCGATCGGTTCAACCAGGTCGAACAGGATTTCCGGGATGAGACCCTGGCCGCGGCCGATATCGAAATCCGGCCCGGTGCACTGGACCGTTTCCAGCCCGAAGGCGCGCCCCCCGAACAACAACCCGAACAACCGCCTAGCCTGCCGGCTTCGCAAACCGGAGGAAATTGATTCATGTCCGGAACAACGAGAATTTCGACTGGAATTTCGATTGCGCTCATTCTGCTTCTTTGCAGCACGGACGCGATTTCCCAGACCGCGACCTACCAGCAGGAGATCGAACTGCGGCCCGGCTGGAATGCCGTTTACGTGCAGGTCGAGCCCGAGGACAACCAGCTGGCCACCGTGTTCGCCGACGTGCCAATCGCCAGCGTCTGGCGCTGGATTCCGACCGGCACCGGCGCGCGCTTCATCGAGGATCCCGCCGAGGGGCTGGAAAACATCGAGGGCTGGTTCGCCTGGTTCCCGGAGCCGCGTCCGGAAGCGTTCCTGTCCAACCTGTTCCGGATCAACGCCAACACCGCTTACCTGGTGCGGGTAGAGGGCAACGAATCGCACCGGATCACGCTGGACGGGCGGCCGGAATTCGTGCCGCTGGGCTGGCAGACGAACGCCTTCACGCTGACCGGATTGCCGGTCGCGCCCGTCAACCCGCCGACCTTCGGCGAATTCTTTGCCGCATCGCCGGCCCACCGCGACCAGCCGGTATATCAACTCGACGACAGCGGACGCTGGCAACCGGTCAACGCTGCGACCACGCCGATCCGCTCGGGCGAGGCCTACTGGGTCTTCACCGAAGGCAACTCGGCATTTCAGGGCGCCATGGGCGTCGTGCTCGATCGCGGCGAATCGCTGGAGTTCGGCGCGGTGCTCGAGGAGTATCGCGTGGTGCTGCGCAACTTCACGGATCTTCCCGGCAGCTTCAGGATCCGACGTTTCGCCGCCGGCGGGCTGCCGCTGGCGTTCGAGTTCGAGGATCCGGAAACCGGTGATACCAGCTGGCCCAACCTGCCCGAATCGCTGACCCTTCCGGCCGATGCCGGCGCGGACGTGTTCGTGCAGCTGGGCGTGGTGCGGCGTAATTTTTCCGCCTCGCGAATGGAGCAGGTCCTCGAGATCACCGACGAATTCGGTGGCCGTATCCTGCTGCATGCCGGGGCCAACAGCCTGCAGCCGCTGGCCGCCGGCACGATACAGGCCGGCGTGCAGTCGGATCGCGGCGCCGCGTCGGTCAGGATGGATGACCCGGCGGCCGCCGGTCCGCGTCCCGGGCTGTGGATCGGCAGTATCGAGATCGACGGCGTGAGTGAGGCGCAGTTTGCCGGCACCACCCCCGAGCCGGCTCGCCAGCCGTTCACCCAGCGCGTGCTCATGCACGTGGATGCGGGCGGACAGGTGCGCCTGCTCAAGGACGTGATCCAGATGTGGCAGGACGGCACCACCCGCCCCAGCGACGACGATCCCGCGTTCAACGAAACCGACGTGCCGGGCCGGTTCGTGCTGATCACCGATCCTTCGCTGATCGGCCTTTTCAGCGGTGCCACGGTGCGATCCGGCGAGCCGGTGGGTGTGCGTTTTTCCACCGTGTCCTACGATTTTCCGGGCAATTCGCAGTTGATGACCGGCGCTTTCCGCGGCGGGGAAGCCGTGGACGTGACGCTGGTAATCGAGCCCGAGATGCCGACCAACCCGTTCCTGCATCGCTTCCATCCCGACCACGACAACAAGGACGAGCGCTTCACCTCGTTTCGCCAGGAAGCCTTGCAGGTCACGCGCGAGATGCGCTTCGAGTTCGCCGTCGATCCGCCCGACGGGACGCCACCGCCGGGTTGGGGCGAGACGCTGATCGGGGGCGTGTTCACCGAGGCCGTCAGCGGCCTGCACAAGAACCCGATCTTCGCGTCCGGGAGCTTTCAGCTGCGGCGCGTGACGAACACGCCGGTACTGAATCAGTAGTCGAGGTCCAATTCCATGTCGAGTCGTACCGAATTACCCGTTTTCTCCCGCGTCCTGGTGCTGCTTATGGTCGCAATGGCAGCGCCCGGCGCGCTGGCCGAATGGCCGGTCGGGCTGGGCGGGCCGAACGCCGATGAGACCACCGTCGTCAAGGTCGGCAAGACCGGCGACGTTTTCGTGGCCGGCCATTTCCGCGACACCATGGAAGTCGACGGCCGCACGCTGATCGGGCAGGGGCTGCAGGACATCTTCGTCGCCCGGGTCACCCAGAGCGGCACGCTGGTCTGGATCGAAAGCGCCGGCAGCGAGTTCGAGGACGTACTCGGCGGCATCGCGCTGGACGACGCCAACAACGTCTACCTGGTCGGCGAGTACCAGGAGACCGGGCTGTTCGGCGGTTCGAGCATCGAATCGGCCGGCGGATCCGACGGATTCATCGCCAAGATCGACGGCGTCGGCGAATGGCAGTGGGCCCGGACCCTGGGCGGGCTGGGCGACGACCGCGCCGCGGCCGTGGTCGCAGTAAAGGGCGACCCGACGCTGATCCCGCAGGTACCGGACTCGGTGATCGTCGCCGGCACCTACGACTGCGGCGCCAGTTTCGGCGTGCGCGGCGACCAGGTCGAGGTGCGGCTGCAGCAGACCGTGTGTCCGATCGATCGTGACGACCTGTTCCTGGCGCGCTTTTCGGCGGCCACCGGCGTGCCGATCTGGGCCGCCGATCGTGGCGATGCGGCCACCGGCGCCGAAGACGTGAGTTCGATGGTGATCGATGATCGGAACCGGCTGGTGCTTTACGGCAAAGGCGTGATGGTGGCCAACCAGGAGCGGCTGGTCTTCGAAACCGTCATCGAGGACGATTTCAACGATGTCGACGTCGATCTTCCCGACCGTGAGATTCTCGCGCCCGAAGTCTCCGCCGTTTCCGACGGGGAACCGACTGGCTGGATTCGCGAACCCGCGCCCACCGAGGCCGAGCCCATTCCGTTCAGCAAGGTCTCGACCGACCCGTCCAATCGCCTTGGACGCAGCCCGATGCTCGCGTTGCGCGGCCAGGCCAACGAGGTCCAGACGCCCGAGATCGACATGAGCAATACCGACTTCGCGCGGCTGTCGCTGAAAGTCTGGAACGGGGTCAACGACTACCCGGACCAGGACAATTCGGTCACCGACGTCGTGCGGGAAGAAAACGTAACCTGCGACGGCGTCAACAACGTCGATCGCTGCACCCGCGAGACGACGATCGAGACCGGCGACATCAAGCCCGGGAGGTTTTTCTCCGACAAGTCCGGGACAGGCCAGGGGTTCAGGGTCGAGTATCGGAATTCGGCCAGCCAGTGGATCGAGCTTCGCGCGATCAGCGGCAGTGGAACCAGCAGCGGCGAGTTAATCGACTTTACCGGAAGCAACGCCATCGCGCTGACCGGGTCCACGGTGCTCAACGATCGCTTCAAGCTCAGGGTCCGCAAGCGTGGCGGCGGCGGCTCGGTGAATTTCGAGAACGAAACCTGCACCACGGTGCGCTGGCTCAGCCTGGACGACGACAGCGTTCTTGCCGAGAATGAAGAGTGCGTCAACACCGGCCCGGTGCCCGACGTCTGGAACAACTGGTGGCACGTCGACGATTTCAGGCTGGAGCGTCGCTTCGACTTTCCGACCGGCGATCGGGTCAACTACCTGCTTCAGGTCACCAATATCCTCGGCGCCGATGCCCCGACCCTGGGTGCGCATACCGAGTTGCCGGATTCGCTGGACGTGCGCGCCGTCGAGGTCCAGCTCGATGCCGATCCGGCAGTAGAGCCGAACTTCGGACCGCGTGTCCTGCTGGCCGGCGATCTGACCGGGAGCGCCGGGCAGATCGGCGCTTGCACCTTCGGCGGCGATGGCGCATTCATCGCGCGGCTTCGCCTGGAGAACGGGTTTCCGTGCGAGATCTTCCGCGACGGGATCAGCGGCGGGGTGGTCGAGGGCCTGGCGTTCGACCGTTTCGCCCGGGTCTTCGTCGTCGGCACTTTCACCGACCGCATCGATTTCAATGCAACGCTGGGCCTGAACGGCCACGGCGGCGGCACCAGCGACGTGTTCGTCGCGCGGTACGACGACAACCTGGTGCCCGAGTGGGCCACCGGCGGCGGCGAGCTCAACGAGGATGCCAGCAATCCGTTCCTGGGCCGTCCTGCGCCCATCGGCGGACCCGACGACGACCGCGGGCTGGCGATCGCCAGCGACGGCGTTTCGCTGTTGTTCGTCGGCGGCGCATTCCGCGGGCTGGCCGATTTCGGCCCGGAGGATACGCTGACTTCGATCGGCGGCGAGGACGGTTTCCTGGTCACGCTGGGCGCCAGCGGCCTGTTTCCGGTCGACGCAAACTGGACCGTCGGCGTGCCGCTGGTGCCGCCGGACGGCGCACGGGTGGACAACATCGGACTGCCGCCGGAAATCTTCGTCGCCGGGGCGCAGTTCAACGACGCCTTCAGCGAGGAGTTCTTCTCCTGGACCAAGGCCGACGGCGAGGACGCCCGGCTGATCCCGCTGCAGCCCCTGAGCCAGGTCGAGATCAAGTGGAAACGCATCGGCGAACCGGTCGAGAGCGAAGCGCGCGTGAGCTCGGTGGGCGCTTCGGCCTGGCCCGAACTTCCGTGCAGCAGCCAGGTCACGAGTGCCTGCTTCCAGGTGCACGTCATCGGTGCCCCGGTCGAGACCAACCCGGCCGCCGGCCTGTTCACGACGGTCAAGCTGGTTCAGCCGCAGGCCGATTCCAGCGAGCCGGAGTTCTCGTCGGCCACCGGTCTGTTCACCACCGCGCGCGCCGGCAATGCCGCGCTGGTCTACGTGGAAGGCCCCAGCGCCGACCAGAACCAGTTCAATACCGTGGTCGAGGTTGTGCGATCGCTGCCGTTCGAGCAGGTGCCGGATTTCGTCGACGGCGTGGCGGTGGAAATCGGCAAGAAGATCGTCGAGCCGTTTCACAATGAGCCGAACCGGAACGGCTTCGTGGTCAATGCCAAAGCCTACTACGACGGTTTCGGCGCGGACGCGGCCTACAACCGTGCCAGCCGCACCGGGCAGATCATCCCGGTCAACCGCTACAGCCTGGCGCGTACCCAGGAGCAGGACCGCGACCTGGTGGTGGCCTGGTACCGCGCCAATCCCAAGGGTGTTTTCTGGCCGGCCCGCGCGGTTCGCTACGAGCCGTTCTGGCCGCTGGACCCGGACCGCATCGTGATCGCCAGCGAGCAGGGCGGCGAGGTGCAGGGCCAGCAGCCACTGGACCCGGAAGAGTTTCCCTCGGCCCGGATTTATTTCCAGAACGATTTCGACCAGCCTGGCTACAACCCCAACGACGAGCACGCATTCATCGCACCCACCGCCACCAACAGCGGTTTCGACGCCGTGTTCGCGCTGCGCGCCGATTTCGGTTCGGGACTGGACAATGATCCGGCCGCGGCCTCGGACCCGTACACGCTGGTCAAGTACTTCGACGAGGCGGTCGACGAGTGGAAATTCCGGGTCTTCCGGGTCGATGCGATCGGCGCCGGGTTCACCGGCTTCAACATCGCCGGCACCGCCGGCACCACCATCAACCCGCCGTACCCGGTCTCGCTGCTGGGCAACTGCCTGGAGACCTCGATCGAGGGCCAGGCCGTCGACGGTCCCCCGCCGGCGCCGTTCTTCCAGGACTATACCGGCCAGCTTTGGGGCAAGTCCGACGGCACCGGCCGGGTGTTTTACCACTACGCCGGCACCACCGCGTTCTTTACCGATACCAACAACGACGACGTCAACGACTTCGAGTCCGGGGAGTGCATCCCGTGGATGCCCGCGCTGCCTGAAAACGATGGTGGGTCGGCATCGGTACTGGACCCGATCCCGGTGGCCTACCAGCTCGACTGGCCCGAGCAGCGGCCGCTGCTGGTCACCGGCGAGACGCTGCTGACCCAGAAATTCCAGCTGCCCAACATCATCGACCAGGCCGGTGTGGAGGTCGTGTTCGACGAGTTGCAGGACCGCGGCATCGATCCCGAGCCCAGCGACACGCTGGCGCAGCTGATCGATCCGCTGAACCCGCGCACGGTCTTCCTGCCCGGGCTGTCGCCCGATATCGGCGCCGAGCCGCAGACCGACGGTACTGTCGCGATCACCGGCTCGGCCGACGGCGTCATCAAGCTGCCGGTCTCGATCGCCGACCGGCTGCGCTTCGACCCGCTCAACGGCCGCCTGACGCTGACCGGCATCTTCGACGACAGCGGCGCCGGCGAGCCGTTCGTGTTGCTGAACGTCCTTTCAAAGCGCGACCGCGTCACGCTCAAGACACTCGACGGCGGCGACGGCAGCGAAGCCAGTGCATTCAACAACGACTGCTCTGCGCCCGGCTCGGGCTGCGACTGGGACACGGCGGTCGAGGCGCTGTTCCGGCTGTCGCGCAATCCGCAGCGCATCGAGCGGATCTGCACCAGTTCCGATCTCGATCCGGCCAGCGGCGAGCGGGTCTGCAACAACAGCCGTTCAGTGACCGAGGACGACGTGCTGATCGGACTGCAGGACGAAAGCGGCATCGGCATCCTGACCCCGTTCCGCGCGGTCGGGATCCGACCGGCGCTAACCGCCGGATTCGCCCAGGGCAGCGGCAAGCTGACTCTGGCGTTCAACAACGACCCCGCACTGGGCCCGTTGCCGGTGAGCCTGGAGATCATCGATGTGGGCTGCCAGATCCTGACCCCGCCGGGCGGCGCGCCGCGGGCGTATCCGCTGCACGGCCAGGTCAACGTGTTCGAGCCGCAGAACATCTTCGACGAGCAGCTCGTGCTGCGCCACAGCGGCGACTTCGGCGGCAATCCGGACGCGCTGGAATTCCAGTGGTTCTTCCGACCCGACACCGGCGGCGTACAGCCGCCGCCCCCGGACCCGGAAAACGGCATTCTCAACGGCTGGATCGAGGTGCCGCTGGACAACCCGCAGGGCGCGGTGGAGATCAGCATCCAGGGCGCCAACATCCGGACGCTTTCGGACAACTGGTACCTGGCGCGCTATCGCGGCCTGCCCGGCTGCGACAACCAGACTCTCTGGAGCAGCTTCGCCGGCTCGCCCGGCGGCAATCCCCTGGATCAACTGGCGCAGCTGGCCGAAGGCTGGATCAAGCGCGTGCTCGACCGGCTCAACCCGTTCGAGGCCCGGGTGCAGAACTTCGGCCAGGCCGCGACCAACAACTTCGCCAGCATGCTGATTCAGCTCGGCGAGCGATTCGAGGGGCCGATCGCGCTCAACAACGACCCGGACAATCTGAACAATATCGGCCTGATCGAGGCCTACACCACGGTCATGCGCCGCGCCATGCAGCTTTCGGTGGACGGCACGCCGCCGGTGGACTTCGGTCCGGCCAACAACGCCATCCTGTTGGTGGCTTCGCGCATCGTCGATTTCTATACCCTGCTGGGCAACGAGGCCTTTGCCGACGCGCAGGACCCGACCATCGGCATCACCACCGGCGACGGCAGCTTCTCGCTTGCGCCGAGTATCTTCAACTTCCAGAACCAGCTGGCCACGTTGCTGGAAGAAGAGCTGGTGCTGCTGCGCGGTCGCGACACATCCAACGGCCCGGTCACGGCCCGGCCGGTCTACAACCGGCTGTTCTGGAACTTCACCACCGGCGACGGGGAGGTGGCCTATTCGCAGAGCTACAACATCGACGACGTCAACAACGACGGCGTGCTCGACGAGTTCGACGCGCGCATCCAGTTCCCGCAGGGCCACGGCGACGCCTGGGGTCATTACCTGACCGGCATGCGAGTCTATTACGACCTGCTGCTGCATCCGTTCTTCTCCTGGGAGCCGCGGCCCGAAGCCGTGCAGGTCGCCGGCGTGCCGATCACCGTGGACTTTCTCGACGAACGCCAGTTCGCCGAGACCGCTGCGGCCAAGGCGCGCACCGGCGCAGAACTGGTCGACCTGACCTACCGCTCGCGCTATGTCGAAGATCCCGCCGGCCAGTGGCAGGGCTATACCGACACCAATACCGAACGTGCCTGGGGCCTGTCCGAGTGGGGCAGGCGCGCCGGCATGGGCGCCTACTTCGACTGGTTGACGGTCAATGCCATCGTGCCGGTGCAGGAGACCGACGCGCTGGCCGAGGGCATACAGCGCATCGAGCGCGACACGCTGCGCGAGATCGGCGAGATCGCCTCGCATTCCAGCGCCATCCAGGCCCAGGTCGACAAGGCAGACGCCGGCCTGAACCCGCTTGGGTTGGCCACCGGCGTGGTGCCGTTTGATATCGATCCGTCGCAGCTCGACCGCTTCAACAAGACCCAGTTCGAGCAGGTCACCGATCGCGCCATGGGTGCACTGCAGAACGCGGTCAACGTCTGGGACTATGCCAACGAACTCAGCCGCCAGATGCGGCGCAACCAGAACACCGTCGACGACCTGCGGCGCGCCTCGATCGGCCAGGAGAACGATTTCAGCAACCAGCTGATCGAGATTTTCGGGTACCCGTATGCCGATGACATCGGCCCGGGCGGAAGCTACCCGGCCGGCTATATCGGTCCGGATACCAAAAACCACATGTTGGTCGACGTGCCCGAACTGGTCGGCACCGCGTTCGACTTCGACTCGCCGATCGGAGCCGAATTCGATATCGGTCGCATCCAGCGTTTCACCGGTGTCTACGGCCCGTCGCCCAACGGCGTGAACTTCGACGGCCAGCAGCCCACCGATGGCACTACAGGCCCCGTCAACTCGAGCGGTGTGCCTTGCTCGGAAGCGCCGTTCACCGACGGCTGCCCGCTCGGCGAGCCGTCGCTCAGCGGTGGCGAAGATCTGGAAGTCGAGTACGTCACAATCGAATCGCCCGATATCGGGCTGTGGTTCACCAAGCCGCCGGAGTGGACCGGCCAGCGGCGCGCGCCCGGGCGCTTGCAGCAGATCCTGCAGCAGATGCTGCAGGCGCGCATCGCGCTTCGTCAGAGCCAGCTCGAGTATGACAAGCTCAGGCTGGAGATCGAGGCCCAGATCGATACCGTGCAGGCCACCTTCGACCTGGCCAAGGACAATATCCGCATCGCGAAGGACCAGCGCCGAACGCTGCAGGATTTGACCATAGCTACCGAGACGATGCGCGCGGCTGCGTCCGCGGCACATCGCCTGGGCCAGGTTGTGGATGCATTTACCGGCAACATCAAGGACTGCATTCCAAAATCGATGATCTTCGGAATGTCGAACGGTGGCGACACCAATTTCATGGCGCGTTGCATGGCGGGTGATATCGGAATCACCATTGCCGGAATCACGAATTCGATCGGCGACAGTCTCGATATCAATGCCAATGCGATCGCCGCGTCCAAGGAGGATGTATCACAGGCCTCCGGCATCAAGACCTTGATCAACGACACCCGGCTGAACCTGTTCAACGCCAGCGGCGAGATCGACGCGCTGATTCGCCGCGAGCCGATTCTGCGCGCCGAGATCTTCGCCCGGGTCGAGGCGATCAAGCAGTTGATGGGCAACTATCGAGCCACCCTGGCCGAAGGGCAGCGCCTGATGCAGCGCCAGATTTCCTATCGTCGCCAGGGCGCGGCAGAGATCCAGGAATTCCGCTTCCAGGACATGGCGTTTCGGATCTTCAGAAACGAAGCGCTGCAGAAGTATCGCGCCGCGTTCGACCTGGCCGCGCGTTACGTCTACCTGGCCGCCGCCGCCTACGATTACGAGACCAACCTGCTCGGTTCCGACGCACAGGCCGGCCAGCGCTTCCTGACCGACATCGTGCGCCAGCGCAATCTCGGTCAGATCATTTCCGGCGAGCCGATGCCCGGCACGCCGGGACTGGCCGATTCGATGGCCCAGCTCAAGCTGAACTTCGACGTGCTCAAGGGCCAGATGGGCTTCAACAACCCGCAGGTCGAGACCAACCGCTTCTCGCTCAGGCGCGAGTTGTTCCGGATTCCGGAAGGGCCGGAGGGCGACGTGCTTTGGCGCGAGAAGCTGGCCGAGTCGCGCGTCGACGATTTGTGGGCGGTCCCGGAATTCCAGCAGTTCGCGCGCCCGTTCGCGCCGCGCTCGGCCGGGCCGCAGCCGGGGCTGGTCATCGAGTTCACCACCAACGTCACCTTCGGCATGAACTTCTTCGGCTGGGAACTGGGCGCCGGCGACAGTTCGTACGACTCCAGTCAGTTCGCCACGCGCATCCGCTCGGTGGGCACCTGGTTCAAGGACTATGCCGGCCTGCCGCTGGCCGAGACGCCGAGGATCTACATGTTTCCCACCGGCGCAGACGTGCTGCGCGCGCCTTCGGCCGACGATTTCTCGGTGCGCGACTGGCAGGTGGTCGACCAGGCCATCCCCATCCCGTTCCCGGTCGGCCAGACCGACCTGGAGCGCTTCGACTGGCTGCCGATCACCGACAACATGAGCGGCTCGCCGATCGAGATTCGGCGCTACCCTCGCTTCCCGGCGTTCCACTTCGCCGAGCCGTTCGACGACAGCCAGGTGATCGCCGACAGCCGGCTGGTGGGCCGCTCGGTGTGGAACCGCAACTGGATGATCGTGATTCCCGGCGGCACCTTCCTCAACGACGCCGATGTCGGGCTGGATACCTTCATCGACGGGGCGCTGGTGCCGGGATCGGCCACCGAGCGCGACGGGCAGGGCGTCGACGACATCCTGATCTTCTTCAAGACCTACGCGTACTCGGGGCGGTGACCATGAAATTCCGATACACACGGCTGACTGCATTCGCCCTTTTGCTCGCGGCTTCGGCCCAGGCCCGCATCGAGGCGCCCGACCACGTCATCTACGGCAACGCCACGCTGTTCGGCGACCCCGTCGCACCGGGGCAGAGGATCGAGCTGCGATCGTCCGCCAGCGGTCAGATTCTCACGAGCTACGAGCTGGGAAGCGATACGCGGCTGGGCGACCAGTTTGTGCTTCGCATTCCCATGGATGCGGTCAATCCCATCATCGACGGCCGTGCACGGCCGGGTGATCCGGTCAGGATCTTCATCAACGATGTGCTCTCCGCCGAAACCACGGTCGGGCCCGAAGGCGTGGCGGTACGGCTGGATATCGACCCGCAGAACCTCGGCACCGGACCCAGCCTGGACATCGCCGACGCGACCGTGTTCGAGGGCAACGCCGGCACCACGCCGGTGGTGTTCGACGTCTCGCTCAACACCACCAGCCCCGACGCCGACGTCGTCCTGTTCTGGGAAACACGCGACGACACCGCCACGGGCGGTCCAAGCTGCACGGCCGGCGTCGATTATCTTTCCGGCAGCAGCTCGCTGGTGCTGGCGCCGGGCGACCTTGGCGGCACCATCACCGTCCAGGCGTGCGGCGACAGGGTGATCGAGAACACCGAGCATTTCCAGCTGGCGCTGACCGGCGTGCAAGGCGGGGTCCTGGCCCGCCCCTCGGCGACCGCGACCATCATCGACGACGACGACGTTCCGGCGCTGCGGGTGGCCGACGTGACCCTGCTGGAACCGGCCGCGGGCACCACCACCCAGGCGGTGTTCACCCCGACGTTGAGCAAGAACTCCGATTTCGAGGCGCGCTTCGACTACACCACCGAGCCGGTCAATGCGGTACCAGGCATCGACTACCAGGCCGACAGCGGCACCGTGACCATTCCTGCCGGCGACCTGGCCGCCGACATTCCGATCACCATCCTGCACGCGCCCGGCGCGACCGCGCCGAAGAGCTTCCTGCTGCGCTTCAGCAACCCGTTCAACCTGACCTTCGACGACGACCTGGGGCTCGCGGTGATCAACGATCCGGCCTTCAAGCCGGCCGTCGAGCTCGAGCAGGACGTGGTCAACCAGCAGGACCAGGTGGTCGGGCTGGCCAGCCCGACGGCGCTGGCGCTGTCCCCGGACGGGGCATTCGCCTACGTCACCAGCGAGGCGCTGGACAGCGTGCTGGTGTTCCGGCGCAACGCGGCCAACGGGCACCTGGCTCCGGTGTCGAGATACAGCGTCAACGAGGCAGGCTTCGCCGAGGCCGGCCTGGTCGCGCCACTGGACGTCGTCGTCAGTCCCGACGGCCGGCACGTATACGTCGCGGCCTCGGAGGACGACGCGGTGGTGGTCATGGCGCGCAACGCTTCTACCGGGGCGCTGACCTTCGTCGAGAACCAGGACGACACCGGCGCCGCCGGCGCCAACCTGGACGGGGTTCGCCGCCTGCAGATCAGCGCCGACGGCAATCACCTGTATGCCGCCGGCAGCAATGCCAATGCCCTGGTCACGTTCGCGCGCGACGCCGGCACGGGCGCGCTGACTTTCCTGGAAGCCGAGATCACTGCTGCCGATGACCCCAATGATGCCGGGGGCGTCGTCGAAGCCATGATTCGTCCTGCGGGCATCGCCCTGTCGGCCGACGGCACCCAGGCCTACGTCGCCTCGCGATTCGGCGACGCGGTGCAGGTGTTCGAGCGCGATGCCGACCCGGCCAGCGCGGACTTCGGCCGGCTGAGCTTCGTGACCGCCTACCGCAACGAATTGCTCGGCATCGTCGGGCTGGACGGTGCCTTCAATATTCGGGTCAGCGCCGACAATGCTCACGTCTATGTCGCCGCCGAGGCCGAAAATGCAATCGCGCTGTTCGACCGCAACCCGGACGGCACGCTTCAGCAACGAAGCGTCTGGCGCCATGAAACGCCCGATCGCCCGGGACTGATCGGCGTGCAGGGGCTGGCGATATCGCCCGACGGGCTCGAGGTGTTCGCCGGCGGCTTCGCCGACAACAGCCTGAGTATCTTCCGGCGCATCCAGCCCGACGACGAGGACAACCTGCCGTACGGCGAGTTGGTCGTGCGCCAGACGCTGTTCGACGACCAGGGCGACCTGCTGAACATGGCCGGCCCGACCGCGGTGGTGCCCAGCGCCGACGACGAGCATCTCTACGTGGTGGCCAACGAAGACAACGCCATCGTGGTGCTGCGCCGGATCTCGCTGGACGTGGTGTTCGACGACGGATTCGGCGACTGACGGCCGACCCGACCCGTTCTTTCGGACGCCGGGACGGCGACTCCAGCGACTCCCGGATCCATACCTCGGATCCGGGAGATCCATTTCGTTTGATCGGACCGGAAAAGCGTTATGCTTGGCATCATGCGCTCCGGTGTCGGCCCTGCCCACGTGAAACCTCAGAAGATATTCCTCATCTTCCGTCTGTTGTTGCTTGGCCTCTTCTCGTCGCTGGTGACGCCCTCGCAGGTCGGCGCCCAGGAACAGCCCGAGGCGCCGGCGGAGGCCGAAGTCACGCCTTCGGAGGTCATCGAGATGTCCTGTCGTGACGACCAGGACAGGCCCGAGAGCTGGCTTGACCGAACCCATTCCTACGTAAGCCAGAAACTGTGCGAGCCGGCGGCCTGGTTCGACGGATTCTTCGGTACCGACCGCGCCTCGGAGGAAACGCCGATCGGCAGTTTCTTCCGGGTGCGCAATTCGATGATCTGGGACCAGTCCGAGAATTTCGGCCATGAGGTTCGACTTTCGGCAAACATCTCTCTGCCCAGGATTTCCGATCGGGTTCGCTTACTCATAAGCCGCGATGAATCGATAGAGGGCGACTCGAATTTCGACGATATCGGGCGCGAGACCGACGACGATGAGCAGACCCGACTGGGGCTTCGCTTCCTGCTGACCGAGGCCGGCCGCACCCAGTTCGACGCCGATGCCACGGTCAAGGTCAATTCGGGCGGACTGAATCCGCGCACTCGCGGCCGTATGCGGCATACGCGCGGCATCACGGACACGACGCTGGTCCGATGGACCCAGACCGTTTTCTGGGAACGCGACGACGGCTTCGGCACGATATCCCGGGCCGACTGGGAGTGGCTGCCGAACCGGTTGACGCTGGTGCGGCTTACCGGGCGCGGCACGGTTTCCGAAGAATCGGACGGCATCGACTGGCGCACGGGGCTGGTGGGGTTTCGTCAGCTCAATCGCAGGACCGCAATTCGCAGCGAGCTTGGTGCCTTCGGCGAAACCAGTCCGGACATGTTGACCGAGGAAGTGTTTATCAACTTCCGTTTTCGCAGGTCTTTCCTGCGCGACTGGCTCTTCTACGAACTGCAGCCCGAACATGCCTGGCCGATCGATGACGAGACCGGCGAGCGCCGCTCGGACTGGCGCTTCATCTTCACGCTGGAAATCCAGTTCGAAAACCCGGCCATCCGGGACGAGCGGATCGATCATTATCGGGGGCGATAACCATCGCTCCGTCAGACAGCAGTGGCTCCTGAAGCGAAGCGGGAATTCGGAAGGCGTTTTTAAGTTTTAAGTGTTAAGTATTAGGTATTAAGTATTAGAAGAATGATCTTGCAGGTGACGTCGACGAGCGTCCAAACACCCAACCCCTTAACGCCTAAAACCTAACACCTAAAACTTAAAACCGCGCTTTAAGCTACCTTCGCCGCGGCGGAATCCTGCACTTCCACGCCGAGCTTCTTCGCAATCGACTTTGCCGCTTCGCGCCCCTCGAACACCGCCGTGACGACGAGGTCCGCGCCACGAACCATGTCGCCACCGGCGAATACCTTTTCGTTGCTGGTCTGGTGGACCAGGCCTGAAGCCGCGACCGAAATGCGGCCGTCCGGTAGCGTTTCGATGCCGTTGCCGGACAGCCAGTCCTGCGGATCCGGGCGGAAACCGAAAGCGATGATCACCACGTCGGCCGGCAGGTTCTGCTCGCTGCCGTCGACCGGTTCCGGTCGGCGGCGGCCGTTGTCGTCGGGTTCTCCCAGCTGCGTTTCGACCAGCCGCACGCCCTCGACCTTGCCGTCGCCGACTATCTCCACCGGCTGGCGGTTGAACAGGAATTCCACGCCTTCGTCTTTCGCGTTGCGTACTTCCTTGCGGCTGCCGGGCATGTTGGCCTCGTCGCGACGGTAGGCGCAGGTCACGGAGAATGCGCCCTGGCGGATCGAGGTGCGCACGCAGTCCATCGCCGTGTCGCCGCCGCCCAGCACGACCACGCGCTTGCCGTCGACATCGATGTACGGGAAGGCGGGATCGTTGGTGCCCAGCACGCGGTGCACGTTGCCGATCAGGAACGGCAGCGATTCGACCACGCCCGACATGTTCTCGCCCGGGAATCCGCCGCGCACGTAGCGATACGTGCCCAGCCCGAGAAAAACGGCGTCGAAGGATTCGATCAGGTCCGAAAGCTCGAGGTCGCGACCGATCTCTACGCCGAGTCGGAATTCGACGCCCATGCCCTCGAGGATTTCACGGCGGGTCTCGACGATGTGTTTTTCCAGCTTGAACGGCGGGATGCCCCATGTCAGCAGACCGCCGATCCTGGCGTTGCGGTCGAACACCACCGCCTGGATGCCATGGCGCGCCAGCACATCGGCGCAGGCCAGGCCCGCCGGCCCGGCCCCCACGATTGCCACGCGCTTGTCGGTGGGTTCGACGTGCGACATGTCGGGCCGCCAGCCCTGCTTGACGGCCTCGTCGGTGATGTACTTCTCGATCGATCCGATGGTGACCGCGCCCAGCCCGTCGTTGAGCGTGCAGGCACCCTCGCACAACCGGTCCTGCGGGCAGATCCGGCCGCAGATCTCGGGCAGCGAGTTGGTCTGGTGCGAAAGCTCGGCGGCCTCGAACAGCCGGCCCTGTCTGACCAGCCGAAGCCAGTCGGGAATGAAGTTGTGAACCGGGCATTCCCACTCGCAGTAGGGGTTGCCGCAGTTGATGCAGCGCGCCGACTGATCGGCCGCCGACTCGGCCTGGTACTGGCCGTAGATCTCGTTCCAGTCGCGCACGCGGATGGCCACCGGGACCTCGGTGGGGTCCTTTCGCGGCGTTTCGATGAAGTGGAGGTTTGAATATTGTTTCATCTCAGTGGTTTTCCTCCAATCGTGGGCGATGGCGCCTTCCGGTCCGAAGTTGACCGGCGCTGGTCACTTCGATGTTCAACCAGAATCAAATGCGGTTTCGCCGCCAGCTTCGCTGGCTGATGCGAGTTACTTTTGTGGCGGCAAAAGTAACCAAAACCGCTCATGCCGCGAAGGCGCCCGGCAAACTGCGCCGGGTCCCCTG
>MDTG01057107.1_pt1 | contig 16130 bp, 15 predicted proteins | sample 811421 | NCBI WGS metagenome assembly MDTG01 (sample SAMN05326645, study PRJNA326480) | marine metagenome | isolation source: seawater | place: Pacific Ocean: South East | collected 2011 | reverse complement strand
TAGCATTATTATAATATAATTTAATAGTATGATTTTTAATTTTTTTAAATCAAAACCTACATTAAAGGAGTTAATCCCAGATAGGTTTGTTGATATTCACAGTCACGTTCTTCCTGGAATTGATGATGGAGCGAAGAATATTCAAGAATCTTTGGAATTAATTTCTGAAATGAAAAAGCTTGGATTTTCTAAAGTTATTGCAACTCCACACACATATGAAGGTTTATATGACAATGACAATGAGTCAATAACTAAATGTTTTAATTTATTAAAATCAAAGGTAAATGACATTAAGATTGATTATGCATCTGAATATATGATAGATAGTAACTTAATGAAAAAAATTACCGATAGATCAATTTTATGTATTTTAGGTAAATATGTATTAATCGAAATGTCATACATCGCCAAACCAAATAATTTTTATGAAACAGTATTTCAAATAATTCACAATGGATATACTCCTATACTGGCACACCCTGAGCGCTATAGATTTTTATATGATAACATTGACGAGTATTTTAAAATGAAAAAGGTAGGATGTAAATTTCAGATAAATTTTCTTTCAACTGTTGGTTTTTATGGAAAAGATACCGTGAAAATTACTGAAAAATTACTGAAAAAAAGATTAGTTGATTTTGTAGCTAGTGACATTCATAACATTGAACAAATAAAATACTTTAGAAAAAAGGTTAGAGTAAATCAACTAAATGAGCTAATCAGATGCATTAATAACACTAAATCAGTTTTTATTTAATTTTTTGATTCATCTGAACCATAATTGTATCCATATCCGTAATTATAATTGTAATTATAATTATACCTATAAGCATACCTATAACCGTATCTATTGTTTGAACCAATACAGTTAAGAACAACATTAATATTATTCAGTTTTTTTGATTCTTTGCATTCATTGATAAAATCAGTGAATTCTATTTTACTGAAATTTGATCTTACAACATAAAGAGTTGCATCGGCATTTTTTGAAATTTCAAGCGTATCAGATACAAGAATGCAAGGAGCGGAATCAATAATTATGTAATCATATTTTTTCTTTAAATCAATTAGCATATTATTAAAATTTTTCGAGGATAGTAACTCTGTTGGATTTGGAGGAATTGTTCCTGATAGTAAAATGTCAAGACCATCAGCTTTAATAATATTATCAGCACAACTTAAATTACAGTTAGATAAAATATCTGATAAACCTGATTGTTGTCTTTCTAAATTATAATACTTATGTATTTGCGGATTTCTTAAATCGGCTCCAATAAGTAATACTTTTTTGTTTTGAAGAGACAAAATATTTGAAATCGATGTGGAAATTAATGTTTTACCTTCACCCTTAACTGATGAAGTTACCAATATCACTTTTGCATTGCTTTCACTTGCATCATGAAAAATAAAATTTAAATTGGCTGAAATCATTCTTACAGATTCAGCCAGTGTAGTTCTGCTATTACCCAAAATATTTTCAAAATTTTTGATATGAGGAATTTCACCTACAACACTAATATCATTTAATAGATTCTCTAATTGATCTTTTATATGAATTTTATTATCTAATAAGAATAATATATTTATAATAACTATAGGTAAAATAAATCCGATTACTAATGAACCCATTAGTACTAAATTTTTATTTGGTGAAACAGGCAATAATGAGCTTCTTGCACTATCTATGATTTTAATTGAAGGATTTACTACTGCTAAATTAATCGCTGCCTCTTCTCTTTTTTGTAGAAGTAGAAGAAATAAAGATTCTTTAATGTTTAACTCTCTTTCAATAGACCTTAATATTTTTTCCTGAGCAGGAATATTTTGATAAAAATCCTCAAACTCGTCCTCCTTTGATTCTAAATTAGCTATTGAAAGATCTAAACTTTTTTGATAGTTATCGATTGAAATTAGAATATTCTCTGAAAATTTTTCAATCTGATTCTCCAATGATTTTAAGTAAGAATTATTAGGTCCTGCTGTAGTCAAAAAAACCTGCCTTTCCTTAACAAGAATATTATATTCACTTATTAATTGATTAATGTTTTCACTTTCAATACCGATATTAACAGGCATATACTCAAACTTATCTTCCTCAAGGGATTGCTTTAACAAAATTGATAGGTCCTTTTGAGATTTTACAGAAAATAGTTCAGCATCGTAATTAAATTTTTGGGTTATATTGAGATTAGCGTCACTTTCGATGTTTGTTAGTTTATTATTTGACTTAAAATCTTGCTTTCTTGTCTCGATATCTTCAAGTTGTTCAACAAGAAATGAAGACCTTGAATCAACAAAGTCAATCGTTCTCCTATATTCTAGTTGTCTGTCGTTAATCCCATCTTTATCAAACTCAGATATTAATATATTTAAATATTCGTCAGCGATTTTTCTATTTGGAAGCTTCAAAGTTAGATTTAATTGATCGCTGTCTCTTGCAGCTTCCTCAACTTTCACAGCTTTGATAAAAAATTCAACTGAATAATCATTGGGATAAAAAATAATCTTTTTTACAAAATCATTTTTTTGATTTTTAATTTTAAGTTCAAAAGGTAGGTTGTTATCATTATTTGATGATGTGTCGAAATTATCGAAGGAAAATGAATCAAGTAAATTTTCTTCATTATCATAATGATCGATATATAATTTACCATTTTGACCTTTTAGAGTAAATGAAGAGTACGTAGAAATTGTATCTGTGTTAATATTAAATTTTAATTCATAGTTTTCAAAAAAATCATCCCTATGATTTTCAGATGATTTAATTTTACCAATTGTAAAATATCTAATATTTGATTTTAGTTTAACATGAGCTTTCTTGTGTAAGCTGTAAGAGTTAAGTACACCGATTTCATTATCAAGATTAATCATTGATCTATTAAAAATTGTCATAGCAGTTGGTAAAGCCATTTCAGAGCTTTTGTCTTCATCCATAATTTCGATTTTTGCAGTGGATATAAACTGATATGTCGCATATCTGATATATATAAGCGCAGAAATAGAAAAAATTAGTAATGAAACCAATATATATGGCCAATAGGATAAATATTGTGATAATAAATCTTTTAAATTAATATTAAAATCATCTTCAGATTGTGAATTGTATTTTGAACTTTTATTTTGCATTTATTAAAATCAACTATTTGTTATTAAAATTATTGACGATAATATAAATGATAATAATGTAAGTAAATTACTTGCATTCCCGATTACCCCAGCATTTTTTATTCTGGCTGTATTAGGATTTACAATAATAATATCGCCTGGCTTAACCTGAAAAAATTCAGAGCCTAATAGTTCTGATGATGTCAAATCGATGGAGTTAACAGCTTTTTCTTTGTTTAATGTTCTAATGATTTTGACATCATTTCTAACTGCGTTGATAGTCAAATCACCAGCCATGCCAAGGGCTTCAAAAATATTCAAATTATTTTTTATAAAATCATATCTTCCGGGCTTATTAACCTCACCTAAGAGAGTAAAACTTGAATTTAATAATTTTACATCAACAGAGGGATTAGTTAAATATCCTCCTTCAACAAGTAAATCATATATTTTTTTTCGTATTTCAGTCAATGTAAGTCCAACCACTTTTACTTTTCCCAAGGAGTGCAAAAAAATTACACCATCTGAATTTATTTGAAATCCATCATAAAGCAAAATATCCTTGTTGGTAGCAGCATTACTAAGATATTTTGGATTATATGGTAGAACAGCCTCAGGGTTCTCCGAATTAATTTCAATTTTTAATATGTCATCAATATCAACAGTGTAAACATCATATGAAATATCATATGATGTGTCATAATTTTGTAAATAAAATATATCTTTTTTGGATGAGCATGAAAGAAATATTAATATTACAGAGATGGTATATGTTAAAATTTTAAATTTCATAAATTTATAAATGTGCACAAAACTACAAAATATTATTCTAATCGGTATAAAATAAATAATTTGAATTAATGATTAAAAGAGACGTTTCTTTTGAGGAAAAATTATTGATAAATATTTTATTCAATGAAAAAGTGATAAATAAAGATTTATTCAAAAAAACTAATTATGATTTATTTATCAAAATTATAAGTGAACACCATCTAATCCCATCTATATATTATAACTCTAGGGTTAAAAATTATCTTCGCTACTATCCCGTTGATTTAAATAAATATATTAAAGAGATTTTTGAAATCAATAAAGAAAGAAATAAGGTCTTAGTAAAGGAAGGTTTAGAATTTTCAAGAATTCTGTATACCAAGAATATTAATCATGTTTTTATTAAGGGGGCAGCCTATATTTTAGGAAATCTATACGATGATATCGGAGTAAGGATGATCGGGGATATCGACTTTTTAATCGAAAAAAATTATGAGCAAGAAATTATTCAACTATTTGATGAAAATGGGTATAAAGTTAGTGATCACTATAATTATTTTGAAACAAGACATATCCAAAGAAGAGTAAATAAAGACAAGCTTTTTGCTCTTGAGGCTCATACAAGGCTGTTTGATAGAAAAAAAGACAACTACTTAATAAGTGATTTTTTAGAAAATAATAATACATATTTACCAAAATACGATCAACAACTTAATTACAATATTCTTAGTTGGCAAATAAATGATTATGGAAGTTGTAAAATGAATTACAACTATAAAAATTTATATGACACGTATTTATTAATTAAGAAAAGTAATACAAGAAGCTTTAATGAAAACAAGTATATTAAAAATTATTTCATTCCTGCAAATTTCCTTCAAATCCCAAACCTGGATAAATTTTACAAAGATGATTTAAATTTAAATTTAATTCGTTTTAAACTAAAGTATTCAAGTAGTTTTTTTAGGAGAATTGACAATATATTTTTTAAATTTTATAAAATTTTAATTAGTAAGCCAGCACAAGCAAAAAAAATTTTTAAAAGTGGGGGTTATAGAATGTATATTTTGAAAAAACTTATAGATTTTACTCTGAAAAGAAGTTAATATTGTCTTTTTTTCTATTTTTAAACTCATAATTTATAGTTCTTTTTAATCCATCTTTTAAAGCATAAGCAGGATTAAAAACCGAGTGCATTTTATCAGAATCAAATTGTGTAGTAGCACAAAACTTTTTTACCCTAACTGAACTAACGACAAGTTTTTTATTTGTGATAAATGAAATAATATCACATAAATATCCGAAAGTTATACCTATGATATATGGAATTTTTACGTCAATTAATTTAGAATTCATGTTTTTTGTGACAATATCCACTAATTCATTCATATTAATGTCAGGCTTATCTGAGTAATTAAAAACATTAAAACCGATATCGCTGTTGGTAAGCCTGTCCTTAATAAACAAAGCTACATTTTTGACATAAGCCATAGACTTTTTATTTTTACCCTCCCCGACCATAATGAATTTTCCAGACTGAATTTGATTCAATAAATTAAATACATTTCCCCTGTTTCTTTCACCAAAAACAACAGTGGGTCTAATTATATTAACTTTTTTTTTCTTTGGATTATTTTCAAACCATTTTTTTATAAGCTTTTCGGCTTGCATTTTGCTTTTGCCGTAGTGATTAAAGGGGTCAAGTGGATGTTCTTCATTAGGGTTGGTTTTGTTAAGTCCATAAACAGCAACTGAACTGGTAAAAATTAAATTATTTATGTTGAATTTATCCATCAATTTTAATACATTTTTTGTGCCCTCTACGTTTACATCATAATATAGTGAGGTTGGTTTAACATCGTCTTTATGCTCTGCTGCAAGTAAAATAACACTATCAATATCTCTCATTGCAGATTCTAACAATTTTAGGTTTAAGATATTTCCTATAAGAGTTATATTTTTATGAGTTAAGCTTTGATTTTTATCAAAATTTAAAATATTATGATCAATAATCTCATTAAGTAAATATGTTCCGATAAAGCCTGAGCCACCAATAACTAATATTCTATCTTTCATCAAAGTATTGTTTTAATTTTGGAATTAATCTATAAAATGGATAGAAAAACGAGACTGATTTGTTATACTTTTTAAAAGAATTAATTACCTGCCTGTTTCCTATATAAATATTTCTTAATGACTTGTTTGACTCTCCACCTAACCTCATCTTAACAAGGAAATTATCTATAAAAACAGATTTTACATTTTTGATTTCTAAAAATCTGTACATTAAATCAAAGTCAGCAGCAATATTGAATTCAATATCAAAATTACCATGTTTAATGTAAATATCTTTCTTAACAAAAAAGGCTGGATGAGGAGGATGCCAGCCATTTTTGAAGGAATTTGGCACATATGGTGATGAAATCCAATTTCTTACAACCTTTTCTAGATTATTTTCAGAAACATATTGAATATTCCCAAAAACTATATTACAATTATTTTCAATAAATGACTTAACAACACTAGAAATAACATATTTGTCAAAATAAATATCATCAGAGTTTAGAATTGCGATTATATCTCCAGACGCTATTCTTATTCCTTTGTTCATAGCATCATATATACCATCATCTTTTTCTGAAATAATATTAGATATATTTGAGCTGTATTTATTTAGTATTTTTTTTGTGCCGTCATTAGAATCCCCGTCGATAATTATAAATTCAATATTTTTATAATCTTGTGAGAGAACAGATTTAATTGTGTCTTCTATTGTCTTTTCACTATTATAAGAAACTGTGATAATTGTGACCTTCATATTATAATTTTTTGCCTTGTTTTTTTCTTTCATATTCAATGCAAGAAAGTAAAATTAAATATTCGAAAAAGAAAAGATTTACTGACATAATAAAACCTGCCTTTCCCTCAAGAAAACCCCTCTTGTATATGTAATTGTAAAAAAATCTCAAAAAAGGTCTTAGCCAAAACAATTTGGCAGCAAATTTTTTAAGACCTGAGTTTCCAGATAACTTATTGAAATATTCTGAATATTGGTTATTTCTGTATTTGTAAAGTTGTTCACCCATAAAACTTGAATATCTTAATTGTTTTTCCCAAAACTTGACGTAGCCATCAGAGTTAAAATGATGGTTTAAAACTAAATTCTTAGCAAATAATTTTTTTTTAGTATTAATATGTTCTCCTACAGCCGAAATAAATTTTTGGTTTGTTCTGATTATTCTGTCGTGCCAATTTGGAAATCCGAATGATTTAATTTTCTTTTCATGGTAAAAATATAGTAAGGGTAGGGAAATTACATCAAAAGAATCTTCCAAAATACTATTTGAATAGTTCGTAATAAACTTTTCAGAAATCATCTCGTCCGCATCAATAAAAAATACCCATTCATATGTGTTTTCAAGTTTTTTTAACAACCAATTTCTTTGCTCAGAAGCATCAAAGCGTCCCCTCTGAATATTTTCCAATATATTTACATTTAGGGATTTTGCTATTTCTACTGTATTATCCTCACTCCCTGAGTCAACTATGTATATTTGGTCAAAGTGTTTTTTGATTGATTTAATGCACTGAGAAATATTATTTTCTTCATTTAAAGTTAAAACTGCTGCAGCTATCTTTTTCATTTATATTTTTATTGATAATTTGTACATTTCAACGAAGGCTTTTGAAACCTGCTCTAAACTATATTTTTCCTCGATAAGTTTCTTGGCATTGTTCGACTTAAAAATTATTTTATCCAGATTATTAATTTCTTTTAATTCACATTTCCAATCTTCAATTATCCAACCACAATTATAATTAATAATTTGCTGAAAATTACCAATATTTGCAGATGTTATGCATGGTAAACCAATGCTTAATGCTTCAAGAAGAGCAATACTTACACCCTCAACAATGCTTGGCATTAAAAAAATATCATAATTTTTAATCTTCAACCTTAATTCACTGTTGGAAATATATCCCAAAAATGAGATTCTATTTTTAAGCTTATTTATATCAATTAAATTCTCAATTTTTTTAAAATATTCATAATCATCAACGGGTCCTATAATATCAAGGGTCCATTTAGGATTATGTATTAAAAAATCAATTGAATTTTCGATACCCTTTTGAGGATGAATCCTACCAACTAAAACAAATTTATTTTTTAATCTTTTATAAACTTTACTGTTTTTTTTATGGTAATCAACTGCATTTGGAATTATTTTATAGTTCAAATTATCATAATATGACGAGGATTCATCTTTTTCATAATCACTCAGGAAATGCATGAAAACAGATTTGTTGAAAATTTTCTTTTCAATAATATTATTATAAATTTTTTTTAAAGATATCATTCCAATTGTATTCATCCAATTTCTCATCAGTCCAGCATGGGGAGTGATTATATACTTAACTCCAAATAATATATGTAATAAGTACAATATAATTGCATAAGCATTTCTAACGCCGTGTAGGTGTATCAAGTCATATTTTCTAAAATTTTTAATTAGACTAACCATCAGTATTGGATTCCACGCAGCACCCTTAAACTTATTAATGAAGTTAAAGTATCTTACATTCAAACCATTCATTTGTACAATTTGACAAGATTTATATTTAAGATAACCGTCTCCATTTTGATTAGTTGTATAAACATCAATATTGATAAATTTTGAAAGATGCGAGTATATTTGATAAGTTGCTGTAACTGTACCTCCATTTTTCCATGCTGGAGCGAACCATGGTGATATAACTAAAATATTCATAAAATATTGACTTTATTCATTACTTTTAAAAGTACCTCCTTAAGGTTGTTATTATTTAAAGTTGTTTTTATTTTTAAAATTTTTGAGAGAATTGCATATTTTTCTTTTTCTATTTCTATTTGATCTAGAGTCAATTCATTTTTTCTTTTAAAAATCAATGAAGAGTCTGCATCTAAGATTACATTATAATCCGCTTTGGGATAGAAAAAGCTAACCAAGTTTTTAAAAAATTGCGGAGTATTTTTATATCTGTCTTGTATTAAAAATTCTCCGTAATATCTGTCAAAAAAAATAAAGTCAACCCCTGATAACCTCAAAAATATTAAGAAAAATCTTGCAAAGATTGCTTCTGAAATTATAAATATTGCATATAATGATGATTGTGTTTTTGACAGTGAATTATATGACCTAAATTTATTTGATTTTGACTTATCTTTCAACAACCCAATTTTTGGAAAAATTTTGTACCTGGTGTGTTTATTTATGATTTTTTTATTCTTAAAAAAGTAATTTAATTTTAGTGATTCGATGATTGATGACTTACCAACACCATCAGGCCCATAAAAAGCAATTATCTTTGGACTTATTATTTTTTTTACAGTTTTAATTATGAAGTTAAATACAATCAAAAATAAAATTCGTAAATCTAAAACTTTTATTTCTTTAACAAAATAATCCAACTTATTTTCGAAAAAATATAAATTCTTTAAGACGTATTTTTTTCTTAATCTGTAAGTATTTAATTCACTTTTTGTAATAAAATTTGATTTTGTCTTAAATTCAAAAGAATCATAGTTGCAAATAAATCTACCTCTTGATTGAATACTAAGCCATAAATCAAATTGACCAATTAAGACTTTTTCTTTGTAAAAATTTAATTTTTTTTCTAAATCAGATGTTCTAAAAATCATATCATCAGATTTGATTTCAATTGAGTTCTCGTTACAATATTGATGGATTATTTGTAAAGCTCTACGAAGATTACATTTATCATAAAAAATCAAATCATTATCAGAATTGTGATAATTAATACTGCTGCCTATTATAAAAAATTTTAATTCAGAAATATGTTCAAGAAGTAAATTAATATGTTTTTTATTCGATTTCATAAATAAATTTTTCTGCAGTCTTTTTTTCATCCAGTAATAATAGATTTTTTGGAAATGAATACTTTTCATTATTTGTAATCCTTTGAAAAACATCATTTACGAAATTTTCTTTTGTGAATGTATTTTCTTCACCCAAAATATCAACAGCTTGTTGAATTTTTGTAGAATAAACTTTACAACCTCTAGATAATGATTCAAGAAGTAATAAAGGAGTGTCAACCGTACTATGTATAGAATTGTAAGGCTGAATAAAATAATCTGTCTTATCTAACCATGACAATAAATCGGTATCAATTTTTTTCGAATATTTTTTTCTGTTTATTAATTTGAAAAAAAATAATTTCTGATTATTAAGAAAATCTAATTCCTTTGAATTATTATCATCGCTTATGTAAATTCCATAAAATCTACATTTCGCAGCTCTTGAGTTAGAAAGCTTTAAAAAGAGCGATATTGTTAAATCAATCCCTTTTCGCTTGTCTATTCTACCGACAAATGTGACCACAGGAAAACGTGAATTATATTTCACGATTTTAGTGGTTTTGAACAATGACGGGATTGGTGGTAAAATAATAGTTGATTCTATATTAAATTTTAAAAACTGTTTTTTGAGGTTATTAGACAAAACTATGAGCTTATTTGTTGCGAAGAACATATATATAAAAGCATTTATAAAATAGAATTTTGTGTTTAAAGAAAAAGGTACAATTGAATTAATTTTTACGAAAAATAATCTGGCTACTAATCCTATTAAAATTCTGTGAAAAGGTTTTATTCGATAAAATAAAATTGTACTTTTTTTGTTTTTTAAAATGAGTTTAATTGCGGAAATTATATGAATTTCATCTTTGTTGTTTTTTTCTGAAAAATTACTTATAAAATAATGTTTATAGTTTATAGCATTAAGTTTAAATCCAAGTAAAACCCTTCTCATAAAGCTATCAGAACCACCAATTTCATCTCTTGCCCAAGTACTTAAATCACTAAAGATCAGAAGCTTCATAATTTCTAAAATAAATTAAAGGGATAATTAAAAAAATGTAGAAGATATATGAGTTATGCCAAAGCAAATAACTACTAAAAAAACCACGAGATACAACAAAAAAATAAATAAAAGTTAAGGTCTGATAAAATCTATTTTCTTTGAATATTTTTAAAAACGAAAATGACTTTTTAATAAGAATTAAAAATAATATAAGAGAAAAAAGTCCAGACTCAACAATCAATTCTATGTATGAATTATCAATTGTAATAAGTGTATTATTATAGTAAAGGTAATCGAAGCTGTTTACATCCAAAATTTCACGAGCTGAAACAAACGAACCATTTCCATAAAATAACGTCATTGGGGTTTCAATAAAGTAGAAATATATATTTTGCCAAATATTGAGTCTATTACTCAAAGTATATAATGTACCAACATCTTGTCCACGAAGCATAAAAAGAGAAAAATTCTCAAAAATCACAGAAAATATTAGAACGATTCCAGAAAAAAGTAGTAAATAAGTTGCTTTAACTTTTCTTAAGAAGAACAAGATTAAAAAGACTAGTGTAAATCTACTTTGACTTAAAATAATTATAGGAAGTAAAACCAAATTAAATAAGTAATCTCGCCTATAACTAAAATAAATAAACAAAATAAATGAAAATGCAGCTAGGGCGTTTGAGTTAATATTCGGAAAGAAACCCTGAAGCATTGGAAAAAAAGAATTTATATAGACAAAACCTTGGTCTGGGAAAATTAGTGCTAAACAAAATACAACAAAAATCTTTATGAAAATTAAGAAAAAGATTTTACGGAAAATTTTTAATTTAAAGTAATCAAGGATGAAATAAATAGAAATAATATACACTATATACTCAATATTTCTTAATAAACTTATTATCGGATCAGACGACCAAACAGAAGAAATTAGTCTGCTGATTAGAAATAGTAAAAATAAAATAGAATAATTATTAATTTTAATTTTTTTTAGTCTTCCAATATCAAAAAAGATTAAAATTGAGAGAATGAGCAGGCATACAAATCTAAGTTGGTGTTGACTAAAATCGACTACATCTCCTACTTCACGATATGAAAAGTTTAAGGATCCCAAAAAAATTAAAAAAAGTCTTAGCGTATGCCTCATGATTTTCCATATAAATAAAATCCAATAAATAGGTTTGAGAATGAAAATAAGAACATAAAAATCATTAGTGATTCATAAAATCCAACATAAACATATATCGGCAAACAAACTAATGAATATAAAATATACGTATTTAATAATTTGCTAATTTTTCCTTTTGTTTTATACCATTGAGAAACAATATTTGTAATAACTCTTGCAAAACAAAGTATATAAACAAAAATCCAAATGTACTTGTATTCTAATATTTCTGGTTTAAAATAATAAAATATGAAATCAAAAAAGAAAAATGCAGGAATTGAAATTAATAACATAAAAACAAATATTCTTTTAATAAACTTTGTGGGTATTTCTAAGTTTGTTTCAAAAGAAAATTTAGGTAAAATAACAAGATTTAACGCCTGAATAAGCTGATTAAATGGTTGTGCAATTATTAAAAGCCCCTTAATTAAACCAACAAAATACGATTTATCAAAAAAGGTTAAAATAATGAACGGTAAATTAGAAGTACTAAATGCTGTAAAATTTAAACCTACAGATTTTATTGAGTAACTTAGTTCATCATAATTATTATGTTCTTTTTGTGAAAAGTCACAGTTAATAGTTTTTTTGAAAAAAATGATAAATGTAATTGATGATAAAGAATAAGATAAAAGCAGAATTATGTATACATACTCATAATTATTTAATTTAAAAAAATAGTATGTTAACATACCTGTAAAGACAAATATAGCAAAAGAGCAGCTCAGAATTAACCCTAGCATATAAGATTTAGTTGAATATATATATCCTCTCAAAACAAAAAATAATAAAGAAATTGGTGTTAATATTAGTATTAATAAATGAATTAAATTTATACTTAAATCATGTTCTAAGAACAAACTAATTAAAATTAGTATAGCAGAGGAAATAATTCCTAAAAAAAACAATCTTTTAAAATGTTTTTTGAATAGAGTCACATGATTATTTTTTGAAAAAATCATCATTGGCTCTACAATTAAGCATATAACCATTCCTTGAGCTAAAGAATTAATCGCTATGTAATTTGACAAAAATCCAAAATCGGTAATACTCAAAAAATTTAAAGATAAGAAATTCCATAGCATCAGCCCTCCACCAACAAAAAATTGATCGATTAAGGAAATATTAAATTTATTAAATAAGCTAATGAAAATATTATTTTTTCGAAGTAACCTGTTGGTTTATCCAATTATAAGTAGACTTCATACCATCAAAAAGGGGTTCTGAAACTTCCCATCCAATTTCTTTTTTATATAATTTATTATCTGAGTTTCTGCCTCGAACTCCTACTGGACAATTAAATCCATATTTTGATTTAAATTCATCACCCAGAATATTTTTTATGTTTAGTTTCTTTTTTGAAATTTTTATTGCCATTTCTGCAAGTTGATTGATTGAGACCATTTCCTCAGATCCAATATTTACAGGTTTTTTAAAGTCTGACTGCATAAGTCTAAGTACAGCCTCAACACATTCATTGACGTGCAAAAAACTTCTTGTTTGTAGGCCATCACCCCACACCTCAATAGAGGAATTTTCTTTGGCCTCAGCAACTTTTCTTAACATTGCTGCAGGTGCTTTCTCTTTACCGCCGGTCCATGTGCCTTGAGGACCGAATATATTATGAAATCGTGCAATTCTAACATTTAAATTATAGTTTCTATTGAAAGCCATAAATAGTCTCTCACTAAATAACTTTTCCCAACCATATTCACTATCGGGATTTGCAGGATATGCAGATGATTCCTCACAATTAGGGTTATCAGGATCTAATTGATTGTACTCTGGATACATACATGCTGAACTAGAATAAAATACTTTTTTCACCTTTTTGTTGACACACTCTTTTGCAACATTAAGGTTTATTAATGCTGAATTATGCATTACATTTGCATCATTTTCTCCAGTGAATATATAACCTGCACCACCCATATCTGCTGCCAATTGAAAGACAAGATCAGCATTTTCATAAATTACCAACTCAACAGATTTAGGGTCTGTCAAATCACATTTTATAAATTCATTACATATCTCAGCATGGTTCCAGAATTCATGATTTTTTATATCAGCAATTCTAACATAATAACCATCTTCTAATAATCTTTTTGCAAGATGACCACCTATAAATCCACCACCCCCAAGTACAATAGCTTTTTTCATAATTTTTTTTTTAAAATTAATTAATAATTAAAATGGAACCAATAATAAAAATAGGAAATATCAATATCCAACTTCTGATAAATATTCAAATAAATTTAATTTGGTTTTCCAATCAAAATCATTTTTAATCTTTGAAGAATTTAAACTATACCTAAAATCATGTCCAAATCTGTCATCGATAAATGAAATTTTTTCTTCAGTTCGAGATAATGAGTATATATACTTAACTAAATCAATATTTGATATTTCAAATCCACCACCAATATTATATTTTTCTCCTATTTTGGAAAAATTAAAAATTTTATCAATTGCAATACAATGATCTTTTACGTAAATCCAATCTCTAATATTTGTTCCATCTCCATATAGTTTAACAGTATGGTTATTTTTTATCAAATCAATGACTTTGGGTATTAATTTTTCTTTATGTTGATTAGGCCCGAAATTATTTGAGCATAATGATATTGTGGTGTTTAGTCCGTAGGTTTTATTAAAACTTCTTATCAATAAATCAGCGCTAGCTTTGGTCGCTGAGTATGGTGAATTTGGATTATAATTACTTTCTTCATTGAAGCTTCCTTTAATTATGCTACCATATACCTCATCGGTCGATATCTGATGAAATCTGGCCTTCGAATATTCCGATTTAGGGTTGAATGGAGAATTCATCCAGGTTTCAAAACACACACTTAGAAGATTAAATACACCGTTGAAATTAGAGTTAATAAACTTTTTTGGATTCAGAATTGAGTTGTCAACGTGTGATTCTGCTGCAAAATTTATAACACCATCAATTTTATTTTCTGAAAATAATTGTTTTAGTAAAGTGTAATCACAGATATTTCCTTGTATGAAGGTATACCTAGGATTATCACAAAATTGACTTGTATTTTCTAAGTTACCTGCGTAAGTCAACAAATCTAAATTGAATACATTAATTTTTTGGTACTTGTCTAAAATATATTCAATAAAATTTGAACCAATGAATCCTGCACCCCCAGTAACTAATAAATTATTTGCTCTAAAATTCATTTACTAAAATTTTATTTGTTTTAAAATGATTTTTCAAACTAGTTCTCCAATCTTTCTGATCCAAATCAAATTTGTTATGTAATTTGCAACAATTTAATACCGAATAAAATGGTCTTTTTGCTACTCCAGTGATATTTTTTGAAGGCTTAATTACTGATTTCCTCCCTAGTATCTCATTAATTTCTAAAGCTAATTCATACCTAGAACAGAATCCACTATTACAAAAATGAAAAATCTCTGGTCTTTGGTTTTTTAATTTATCTATCATAGTAAAAATAACTTTAGTCAGATCAGATGCATTTGTGGGTGAACAATACAATTTATCAACCATCGAAAAATTTTCTCCTTTAATTATTTTCTCGGAAATCCTTTTTACAAAATTGTCTCCAAAATTGGAGTACAATAAAGACGTTCTTAAAATTGCGGAGTTTATCAATGAATAGCTTAAAATTTTATTTTCACCTCTAAGTTTAGTGGAACCATAAAAGTTAATTGGTTTAGAAAGATCATTTTCAATGTATGGCTTAGACTTGTTTCCATCAAAAACATAATCAGTTGATATATGAATTAATTGAATAGAATATTTGGAACATAATTTTGCAATATTATTCACAGAAATATGATTTATATTTTCAGCTAATTTCTTGTTAGATTCAGATTTATCAACATCGGTATATGCAGCACAATTAATAATACAATCAATTTTGTAATTCAAAATATATTTTTCAAAGGATAAAAAGTCAGTAATGTCTAACTCTTTTTTTTTCTTAAATAAAAAAATATGAGATGATGAATGAGAAAGTTCCTTTATCGTTTTTCCCAACTGACCATTGGCTCCAGTGACAAGAATATTTTTTTTGTTTTTTACCATTTGAAAGGTTTAAAATTTTGATCCTTTTTTGAAATGATTATTTTACTCTTTTCAATACCCCAATCAATTTTCAAAAGATCATCATCATAAGGAATACCCTCCTCAGCCTGAGGATTATAATAATTATCAACACGATAATTAACTATAGCTGAATCACTTAGTG
>MDTG01123468.1_pt1 | contig 16132 bp, 14 predicted proteins | sample 811421 | NCBI WGS metagenome assembly MDTG01 (sample SAMN05326645, study PRJNA326480) | marine metagenome | isolation source: seawater | place: Pacific Ocean: South East | collected 2011 | reverse complement strand
GGCGAAGGAGGTCGGGAGGAACACCCGCTTCATCGAGCTCGCCGGCCAGATCAACACCTCAATGCCGAAGTACGTGGTCCAGCGCGTGCACCGGGCACTCGACGAGAGCGGGGTGCCGGCCAGCCGGGCGAGGGTCCTGATCCTGGGGATCGCGTACAAGCGGAACGTCGACGACTGCCGGGAGACCCCCGCCGCGGAGATCATCAGCCAGCTCACGCGGCTGGGCTGCGAGGTCCGGTACCACGACCCGCACCTGAGCGAGTTCCCGCGGATGCGGCGGTACCGCTTCGAGCTCGCCTCGGTCCCCCTGGACGCCGCGGTCCTCGAGGAGAGCGACTGCGTGCTGGTCGTCACCGACCACGACGACGTGGACTACGAACTCGTCGCACGCCACGCGGGACTGGTCGTCGACACCCGGAACGCGATGGCGCGGGTGCCGGCGGAGGGACTGAAGTGCCGGGTGGTCAAGGCATGAGCCAGAACCAGTGGAAGACCACGATCCTGCAGGCGGGTGGATTCGCCCTCGACGGTGGCGGGATGTTCGGGATCATCCCCCGGGCGCTGTGGAGCAAGTGGTCCGCACCGGACGAGGCCAACCGGATCCGCCTCCAGTGCAACCTCGCGCTGCTGGAGGACGGGGAACGGACGGTGCTCGTGGAGTGCGGGTACGGGGAGAAGTGGAGCGAGAAGGACCGGGGGATCTTCGACATGGAGCGGCGGACCGCCCTGGACGCGCTGTCGGAGTCGGGGGTGGACCCCGCGGAGATCACCCACGTGCTGCTGACCCACCTCCATTTCGACCACGCCGGGGGGCTGACCCGGTGGTCGGATCCCGACCGCGGAGACGAGGGCGGGTTCGAACCGAGCTTCCCCAACGCGAGGATCCTGGTGCAGAGACGCGAGTGGGAGGACGCCTGCGCGAACCGGTCGACGATGACCAGGACCTACCTCCGGTCCCACCTCGATCCGATCGGGGAGCGGGTCGACCTGCTGGACGGCGCGGGCGAGGTGCTTCCGGGACTCGAGGTTGAACCGATGCCCGGCCACACCTGGGGCCAGCAGTCCGCCTGGTGGCGGGACGTCGAGGTCGCCTACGTGTTCCCCGGGGACGTCTGCCCGACGCGCGCGCACGCACATCCCTCGGCGAGCATGGGCTACGACGTGGAACCGTGGACGAACATGAACAGCAAGCGCACCCTGTTGCGCCGATGCCACGACGAGGGACGGCGGCTGGTCCTCGGGCACGACCCGGACCACGCGGTGTGCACGGTGCGGGAACCGGGGGATCGACCCGGGACCCACACCCTCGAACGCGGATGAGAGCGCGCCAGGCGGGGGTGGTCGGTGAATGCTTGCCCCGCGAGGCGGCGAGCGACTATCCTCGTCGGACCATGAAGACCTCCACCAAGCCAGCACGATCCGCGGCGACGTCCGCATTCCTCGCCGCCTGCACGGTGCTCCCGGCGGCGGCCCAGAGCAGCGGCCCCATGACCCCGAGCGCCTCGGGCACCAGCCCGCTGCTGGGGTACATCATCGCCGCGGTGCTGGGGGTGCTCCTGGTGGTGATCACCATGATCCCCTCCAAGCGGCACACCGAGGACCTCTGACCACGAGGACCGACCCGGACATGAAGAACGCCCACATCATCTGGCTGGTGCTGCTGAACCTCGGACTGGTGGCCGTCCTGTGGTTCGTGACCTTCCGACCCGGCGCGGAGGCGGTCGCCGACGCCTCGGCATCGAAGCGCGGCAAGTACATGGCGGTCTCCGGGCACATCCAGGGCATGAAGGCGCCGGTGGTCTGGATCATCGACCAGTCCAGCCAGCAGATGGTCGCGATCCACTTCGACTACCAGGCCAAGCAGTTCCGGAACTTCGGATACCGGAACCTCACCCAGGACGCCCAGGCGATCCGGCAGAATCGACCATGAGCAACCACGAGGCACGTCCATGACCCGTCACCCCGCAGCCCGGAACCACCTCACGGGGGGGATCCTGATGGCGACCGCGCTGCTGCTGGCCGCCCTGGTGGTGGTCCAGGCGGGTCGGGCACCCCGGCCGTCGGCGTTCGCGGGGGATGCGGTGGTGGGTTCGGAGGGATTCACGATGCTCACCGCCTCCAGCGGGTTCGGGAAGGACGTCCGTCCCTACGAACTGCTCTACGTCCTGGACAACTACACGGAGATGATGTTCGTCTACGAGGTCCCCCAGTCCACGAATCGCAGCGTCTCCCTGCTGGGCGGGATGGACCTCCCCTACCTGTTCAGGATGGCGCGCGGCGCCGGCAACTGAGGACCCCGGAACACGAACGTGCCTGGAACCCCACCGAAATACGTGCCGGTCGAGCGCCGGATGACCGAGTCGAGAGCGGCCTCGTTCCAGACCAGGTCCATCAAGAACGAATCGAAGCTCGCGGGCTACCGGCTGGCGGTCGCGATGACCGACCTCACGACCCTGGAGGGCAAGGACACCCCGGGCAAGGTGCGGAGCCTCTGCCGGAAGGCGCTGTCGCCGGACGTGGGAACCCCCCTCCCGGAGGACGCGCCGAGACTCCCGCCGGTGGCGGCGGTGTGCGTCTACCCGGAGCTGGTGGCGACGGCGCGGGACTGCCTCGGGGACTCGGGGGTCAGGATCGCGAGCGTGGCGACCGCGTTCCCCAGCGGGCAGTACCCGCTCTCCCTCCGGCTGGAGGACGTCGAGCTCGCGGTCGGATCGGGCGCGGACGAGATCGACATGGTGATCTCGCGCGGGGCCTTCCTCGCGGGTCGCTACGACCAGGTGGCCGGCGAGATCCGGGAGATCAAGGCCGCCTGCGGCGAGGCGCATCTCAAGATCATCCTCGAGACCGGGGAACTCGAGACCCTGGACAACATCCGGCGCGCCAGTGAACTCGCGATCGAGACGGTGGTGGACGCACCCGGAACCGACGGCCTGGCGGACGGGGAGCTCTTCATCAAGACCTCCACCGGGAAGGTCAGTCCCGCGGCCACCATGCCGGTGGTGCTGGTGATGCTCGAGGCGATCCGGGAGGCGTGGTTCCGACACGGGGTCCGGATCGGCATGAAGCCGGCGGGCGGGATCCGGTCCGCCAAGCAGGCGCTGCACTACCTGGTCATGATCAAGGAGACCCTGGACGAGCACTGGCTCAGCCCGGAACTCTTTCGCTTCGGGGCCTCCAGCCTGCTGGACGACCTCGTCCGGCAGTACGCGAGGCAGCTGAACGGTCGCTACATGGCGCCCTACGACGTCAGCAGCGCCTGAACCACGACCTCCACGGCCCCCTCAACCCGGCAGGCTGTCCTTCCACGCGTCCTCCCACATGCGGAATCCGCCGAGGAAGGCGTTCTCGTTCTCGCCCCGGCGGCAGTAGTCCGGCAGCTTGAAGTCCTCCTTGAACTTCTTGACGTTGCCCCCGCCGAGCACGATGTAGTCGGGGAGCAGTCCCCGGTAGAGCACCTCGCAGACCTCGAGGACCACCTCGCGCCAGTTCTTCTTGCCGTGCTTCTCGAGCGCCGCCTCGCCCACCGCGTCCTCGAAGGTGCTGTTCCGGCGGAAGGGCATGTGGGCGATCTCGGTGGGCTGGACCACGTACTTGTTGATCAGGCAGGTCCCGAGGCCGGTCCCGAGGCCCATGAAGAGCATCGAGCCCCCGTCGTAGGAGCCGATCGCCTGCATGGCGGCGTCGTTGGTGACCCGGGTGGGGACCCCGAAGGCGTCCGTGAAGTCGAATCCCTTCCACCCGTCGCCGAGGTTGACCGGATCGATCATTGCGGTGTTGTCCCGGATCGGGGCCGGGACCCCCATCGAGACCCGGTCGATGTCCCAGTCCCCGATGATCGCCTTGACGCCCTCGACCATCTGCGAGGCGGTCAGGTCGGGGCCGCTCTCGAAGCGGCGCTTCTCGGGATCGCTCCTGATGCGGACCTTGACGTGGGATCCGCCGATGTCGATTGCCAGGACCTCGGCCATGTCGCGGCTCCTCTCTCGGCAGGATGCCCCTCCATGGGAGCGTGCCGTACGGGGTCCGATGATAGTATCTCAGGGATGGAACGACCGATGCCCGATCGATCCCCCCCGCGACGCGGTCAGCACCGTGCGGGCCTCGCCGCCCCCGCCACCCTCGTGGTGGTGCTGTCGGTGCTCCCGGTCGCACTCCAGTCGGGATGCGCGAAGCCCGAATCCAGGGGATCGGGAACCATCCTCACCACCGAGGACGGGGTCCTCATCGACCAGCTGGTGATCGAGGACGACAAGGTGGTGGTCAACGAACGAGGCATCCGACCGGACGACCCGTCCGGGGCCGCCGCTTCCCGGAAGTACATCATCGAGCGACGACCGGTCGTCGAGGGGGAGGCGATCCGACTCCGCATCGAGAACCGGAAGGGCGGACTCGCGATCGAGATCGACGAGGGGTCGTCGGAGGTGGTCGTGGAATCGGTGGTCTCGATGCCCGGGGCCAGGAGCCGGGCGAACGACGAACTGCTCTCGGGGGTCGGGGTGATGCTGGGAAGCGGCCCGGAGGGATGGACGGAGGTCCGGACCACGTGGCCGGGGGGGCAGCCGACGGCGGCGATCGCCCTCATCAGGGTGGTGGCGCCCGGCATCGAGTCGCTGGACCTGCGGACCGGCGAGGGTCCCATCATCGCCTCCCCCTGCACCGGCGACGTCGAGCTCCGCACCGGCAGGGGATCGATCTCGGTCGCGCTCCCCGCGGACTGGAACGGACGCGTGCAGGCGGAAGCGATCGGGGGTCGGGTGGAGACCGCGACCGCGCCGGAGGTCAGCCTGGACTGGAGCTCCTTCCAGGAGAATCGGGCGGACTTCAGGCTCGGCGAGTCCGGGGAGGAGGGCGCCAACGCCAGGATGGAGACCGGGGATGGATCGATCAGGATCACCATCGGCTGAATCGGGACCGGCCGTGAAGCTGCTAGGATGGCCCTGAAGGTGGATGAACCAGTGGACAGTTCCTCGAGCACCAGCACGACCGATCACGACGCCGTGATGAGCGGCACGAGCGGCGACAACGGGTCCGGATGGGAGTACGCCCCCGCACCGGAGACCACCGAGGTCCGGATCGAACCCCGGTACGGTCTCTTCGTGGGCGGCCGGTTCGTGGCCTCGAAGGGCCGACGGCGGATGAGCACCCTGAACCCCGCCAACGAGCGGGAGCTCGCCACGGTCGTCCAGTCCAACGCGGCGGACGTGGACGCGGCGGTGGCGGCCGCCCGCAAGGCGTTCCGAAAGTGGTCCCGAACGCGACCCATCGAGCGAGGCAAGTACCTCTTCAGGATCGCGAGGAGGATCCAGGAACGGGCCCGGGAACTGGCGGTGCTCGAGACCATGGACGGCGGGAAGCCGATCCGGGAGAGCCGGGACGTCGACGTCCCGCTGGTGGCCCAGCACTTCTTCCACCACGCGGGCTGGTGCGACAAGCTCCGGTACGCGATCCCGGGGAACGACGACCCGAGGCCCCTGGGGGTCTGCGCCCAGGTGATTCCCTGGAACTTCCCCCTGCTGATGGCGGCGTGGAAGATCGCACCGGCCCTGGCCTGCGGGAACACGGTGGTCATCAAGCCGGCGGAATCGACCTCGCTCACCGCGCTGCGGCTCGCCGAGATCTTTCAGGAGTGCGAGCTCCCGGACGGCGTGGTCAACGTGATCACCGGGGCGGGGGAGACCGGTCGCCTGCTGGTGGAGCACAAGGGCGTGGACAAGGTGGCCTTCACCGGATCGACCGAGGTGGGCAAGATGATCGCGCGGTCCTGCGCCGGGACCTCGAAGCGGGTGACCCTGGAGCTGGGCGGGAAGAGTCCCAACATCGTGTTCGCGGACGCCGCGATCGACCAGGCGATCGAGGGCGTGGTCTCGGCGATCTGGTTCAACCAGGGACACGTCTGCTGCGCGGGGTCGCGGCTCTTCATCGAGGAATCGATCCACGACGAGTTCGTGAGGCGCCTCGAGCACCGGATGCGCAAGCTCCGGGTCGGCGATCCGCTGGACAAGAACACCGACGTGGGAGCCATCAACTCGCAGGATCAGCTCGAGAAGATCAACCAGTACCTCGAGCACGGGGTCCGGGAGGGCGCCACCATGGTCCAGTGCCGCGACCGACCCCTTCCGGAATCCGGGTTCTGGTGCCGACCGACGTTCTTCACCGGGGTGCAGCCCAGCACCCGGATCGCCCGCGAGGAGATCTTCGGACCCGTGCTCTCCGTGATGACCTTCCGCACCCCGGAGGAGGCGGTCCAGCGCGCGAACGACACCCCCTACGGACTCAGCGCGGGCATCTGGACGGACAAGGGGGCCAAGGTGTTCGAGCTGTCCTCGAGGTTGAAGGCGGGGGTGGTGTGGTGCAACACCTTCAACAAGTTCGATGCCGCCAGCCCGTTCGGTGGTTACAAGGAGTCGGGATGGGGACGCGAGGGTGGTCGCCACGGCCTCGCCGCGTACCTCGCCTGAACAGGATCCGGACCATGAACGACTCGAAGAAGACCAGCAGGGAACCCGGACGGATCACGGTCGCGAAGACCTGGAAGCTGTTCATCGGGGGGGCGTTCCCCCGCAGCGAATCGGGTCGATCGACCCGGGTCGTGGGGCCCGACGGCGACTTCGAGACCAACGTCTGCCTCGCGTCCCGCAAGGACCTCAGGAACGCGGTCGAGGCCGCGGAGTCCGCTCGCGCCGGCTGGCAGAACCGCAGCGGCTACAACCGGGGACAGATCCTGCATCGAATCGCGGAGATGGCGGAATGCCGGCACCGGGAGATCGTGGACGCGATCACCGCCACCGGATCGGCCACCCGGCGAGTCGCCGCGGAGGAGGCGGACGGGTCGATCGACCGGCTGGTGTCCTACGCGGGGTGGACGGACAAGGTCGAGCAGGTGCTGGGGTGCCGGAACTCGGTGGCCGGCCCCTACCACAACATGAGCATCCCGGAGCCGATCGGGGTGGTCGGGGTGGTCGCACCGGACCAGCCCTCGCTGCTGGGCCTGGTCTCGATGATCGGAAGCGCGATCGCCACCGGCAACGTGGTGGTGGCGGTGGTCTCGGAGTCCAATCCACTTCCGGGACTGCTGCTGGGTGAACTGTGCGCGACCTCCGACGTCCCGGCCGGCGTGGTCAACCTGCTCAGCGGATCCAGGAAGGAACTGCTGCCCCACCTCGCGACGCACCGTGGCCTGGGCGCGGTGGCGGCGGCCGGACTGACCAGGACCCAGCGACGGGCCCTGCAGGAGGGCGGCGTGGATTCACTCACGCGGGTGCACCCCGCCATGGACGAGCATCCCTTCGACGCGACCGACTTCTGGACCACGCCGCGGGCGCTGATGCCCTTCGTCGAGACCAAGACCATCTGGCACCCGATCGGGGGCTGAGCGGACCTCACTCCGAGGCGACGCTCAGGGTGATGCCGCGGGGATCGTTCCCGCCGACGTCGAAGACCTCGATCCGGGTCGAATCCACGGTCAGGTCCGGGGGCAGCGACACCACCGGCGAGCCCGCGGAGTCGTAGCGACCCACCATGGTCCCGTCGACCAGGACCAGTCCCCGGGACATCGACGAGAGGTCCAGGGACGCGACCCGACCGGGCCCGCTGGCGAGCTGGACCCGGAACCAGGTCGGGATCCCGGTGGCATCCCCGGCCGGGCCGAGCTCGTGGAACTCGTCGACCAGGTCGGACGGTGCCGACACGGAGGTGAAGGCGATCGACCCGGGTACGGTACCCAGCTCGCCGAGGACCTCCTCCATCCGGAGCGAGGTGGCCAGGTCGGTGGTCGAGTCCTCGAAGGAGGGATCGGGACGGAAGACCAGGACGTTCTTTCCCTGCTTCATGCCCTCGGTCACCCCGGGCACGAGCCTGAATCGGTCCGCGATCGAGGTCTCGGTCCGGTGGAGGTACTGGTCGTTGAGGAACCAGGACCCGGAGGTCCGGGTGCCGGGGCTGATCACCAGCGCCTTCTTCCTGCGATGCGTGAAGGTCCACTCCAGCGCGATCCCCGACGATTCCGAGTCGGCCCCGAGCTCGGGCACGAATCCCCGCTGGGAGGAGATCTCCTGCAGCGGTTGGTTTCGAAGGGTCTTCACGGCCAGGTCCTTGAAGGGCGCCACCTGCTCGATCGGGCGATGGATCCCGGCGGGTTCGACCTGCCGGCTGCCGGAATCCCGACCGCCGTGGAGTTCGACCAGCACCGCGAGCCGGCGGGTCGAACCGGGGGCGGGCAGCCGGACGTCGAAGCCATCGGGGGTGCCGAGGCCGCCGGTGCCGAGATGGCGGGCGCCGAGGTAGAGGTCGAACCGGTAGGGACCCGCCGGGAACCGGAGGTCGCGCCCGTCCGATCCGGACTCGGGGAGGTCGACGAGGTACCAGCCGTAGCCGGCATCGAGCCCGCAGGAATCCATGGAGCGCGGGGTCCGGGTCCGGGCGTACCGTGGATTCGTCCCGTCTAGACAGGAGCCGAGGACGCAGGCCGACCAGTCGAGCTTCCGGCGGGAACGCGTCATGCGGAAGGGTGGGCGGGACTCGATCTCGGAGAGCCGACCGTCGAGGTCGACCCGGCAGGCGGACGCGAAGGCGGGGTCGCGGACCGGGATGCCGTCCAGGGAGACGCCGAGCACGCCCAGCATGAGTCCGTCGGGATCCACCGCCACCGAGCGTGCCTGCAGGGGATTGCAGACCACCAGGTGGTACTCCTCGAACTCGACGATGGTGGGATCGGGGTCGTCCGGATCGGGGATGGAGCACTCCAGCTCGCGACCGTTGATCCCGATGCGAAGGCCCGACCCCGCCCTGCCGAAGAGGACGATGAGCCGCCGGCCGACGAAATCCACGATCGATCCGCTGGTGTAGTCGAGGCGCCCGCTGCCGGAGAGGTCGACCCCGACGAGAGGCCAGGTGCCCAGGGGGTCCGAGCCGAAGGAGAGTTTCCGCCCGTCGGAGAGGACCACTTCATGGTCGGAACCCTCCTCCTGGTTCCCGAGCAGGAACAGGGCGGTGGAGGTGCTTCCGCGCCGCGCCACGAGGGTGGAGGCCTCCACATCGGGGTTGGCCACCGGTGCATCAAGCGCGGGATCGAAGCTCGTCAGCAGCCCGCTGAAGGAACCGGCGAACCTGATCAGGGGGATCGAGTTCCGGCTCTGGGGGACGATCGAACCATCGTGACCGAGGAAGGCGCCGGGGGTCACGTGAAGGGACTCGCCCAGGGAGGCGGTGGTCGCCCGGTGCACCCCACCCACCGCGTCGTCCACGATCGGCATCCCGCCGGCGGCGATGACGGACTTGAGGGCTCGAGCCACCAGGTCGGGATGCTCGGACCCTCCCTTGAGAAGGACGATGCCGGGGGCATCGGGCTGGACCTGCAGCAGCTGCCGGGTGTTGGAGAAGAGATCGCGGCTGCCGACGTGCTCGGACCAGATGTCGATCGCACCCTCGACGTCCTGCCAGAGGTCGTTGGCGGTGAAGAGGGGGACGTCGAGTCCGTGTTCGTTGACCAGACGCTTCAACTCGTCGAAGTAGATCGAGCCCGACTCCTCGTTGCCGCATCGCCACTCGTGCTCGATCTGGAGGCCGAGCAGGGGGCCTTCCCGCTCATCGGTGCTCTGGAAGCGCGCGAGCTCGCTGAAGAGGTGCCGCCACCAGTCGGAGAGCGAGGAGATGAAGTCCGGGTTGGCTTCCCGATGGAAGCCCTCCGCGGATTCCGCGCCCAGCCAGGACGGCAGCCCGCCGGAGGGGAAGGGACGTCCCACGTTGGGGCCCGCCCTGAGGATGACCTTCAGGCCGGATTCGGCGCAGAGTTCGAGGTACCGCGCGAGGTCCAGGCTGCCTTCGAAGCCGAACCGGCCCCTGCGGGACTCGTGGAAGGACCAGGGGGCGCTGGTGAGGATGGTGTTGAACCCGGACCGGCGAAGGTTGCCCAGACAGGCCGCCCAGCTGCTCCGATCGAGCAGGGTGTGTTCGCACCTCGCTCCGATAAGCGTGATCCTGCGCGAGCGGATCAGAAAACCCCGACGGTCGAACGATACGATGGGCACCTTGACTCCTCTATAATTGCGTACGGGGATGATAGGCAGCCGGACACCGGGACGCGTGACCAATCGAGAACTCCGGTCGATGACGAACGTCAACTGCACCAGAACCAATGATTAACCGACCCTTCCAAGACACAAAAAAGATCCGACCGGGACTCCGATCCCTGGCGACGGTGACGGTGTGCGTGGTGATGGCGGGCTGCCAGAGCGACGCCGAGTGGGTCGACCAGCGCCTTGACCGGGTGCTCGATGCCAGTTCCGGCGACATCGGGGGGGACAGCCAGGTGCCGGACACCGATGGCTGGATGGCCGGGGCGGGGAATGCGTTCCCGCCGGACCGCCTGGTCGACAACCACCCCCCCACCGACAACCCGCCGGCGGAGGAACTCAGGTTCAAGGGACAGAACTTCACCGAGGCGGACGCCGACCAGATCATCGAGCGGATGACCGCGATGGAGGAGCCGGATCCGGATGCCCTGAACCTCTCGCTGGAGGGGGCGATCAAGTACGCCACCGTCCATGCGATCGACTACATCAATGCCGAGCAGAACTACATGCTCGCGGGACTCTCGCTCCTGATCGAGGAACACCGCTGGGAACCCAACTTCTTCAACAACCTCACGGTGGATTCCCAGATCGGGAGCTTCCTCGGCCTCGAGGGACGCTTCGACAGCGCGTTGACCGTGGTCAACGACTTCGGGGTGTCACAGCGTCTCCCGTACGGCGGGACGGTATCCGCCAGCCTGATCGCGGGGACCACCAACCTCCTGGACAACTTCTTCTTCGATGGCGGTTTCTCGAACAACGTCGACGTGGTGCTGTCCGCGGACATCCCGCTGCTCCGGGGAGCGGGCACCACCGCCCGCGAGCCGCTGATCCAGGCGCGACGGAACCTGATCTACGCCGCGAGGGCCTTCGAGACCTTCCGCAGGGGGTACTACCTCTCCCTGGTCACCGACTACCTCGACCTCGTGGTCCAGCAGCAGTCGATCGAGAACGGACGCCGCAGCGTGGCGCTCTTCCAGCAGGTCGAGGAACGGACGACCTCCCTCGTCGAGGTCGGCCGGCTCAAGCCGTTCGAGGCCGACCAGGCGAAGCAGGACACCCTCTTCGAGATCGATCGCCTGAGCGGGCTCGAGGAGAGCTACCGGCTCGCGGTCGACCGGTTCAAGCTCCTGATCGGCATGCCCACCAAGCAGTCGGTGTCGATCACCCCGACCATGCTCGACCTCGACGCCCCGAGCATCACCCCCGACGAGGCGGTTCGGATCGCGCTCCGGCTCCGTCTCGAGATCCAGACCAACCGGGATCGCATCGACGACCTGCGGAGACAGGTCGACCTTGCCAAGAACGGGATGCTGGCGGAACTCGACTTCAGCAGCTCGATCCTCTTCCCGCTCGCGGATCCCGGACGGACCCTGGGGTTCGACCTCAGCCCCGACGAGGTGTCCTTCGGTCTCGGGGTGCAGTACTCCGCGGCCCTGGACCGGGTGGTCGAGAAGTATCAGGTCCGCCAGGCGCAGATCAACCTCGAGCAGGGGATTCGTTCGTTCCAGAACGCACGCGACAGGATCGCCATCGAGGTCCGGAGCCGGGTCCGGGCGATCGAGCGGTCCCAGTTCTCGTTCCTGCTCCAGGAGCGCAACGTCGAGATCGCGAGGAACCGACAGGCGTCGATCGAGGCGGCTCCGGACCGGGCGTCGACCCGGGATCGCACCGAGGCGGTCAACGCACTGCGACGTGCGGAGGACCAGCGGGATCGGGCGGCCCGGGACCTGCAGGTGGCGATCCTCCAGTACCTCACGGCCAGCGGGCGGTTGAGGGTGGACACCGATGGCAACCTCAAGCCGATCCCCGGCATGAAGAACGAACAGGGACAGTCCCTGGTGGACGGAGATCAGGAAAAGGTGGATGGTGCCCCCCAGGAGGGGTCCGTGGCGGGAAATGCCACATCCTGATCGGATAACGGTAGAAACGGTCCACGGGTACTGGATATCGTGAAGATCATGAAGTCGAACCAGCACGACAGTACGAGGCACAGGCACGGGGGCTCCAGGCCCCTGCTGCTGGTGGCGGTGGCGGTGTTCGTGCTGTCGTTGATCGGGGTGTTCTGGCTCACGGGCTCGGGAGGTTCGGAGGGCGACGTGGTGCTGGACGAGATCCACACCGTCGAGCGCGGAGGCTTCACGGTGTCATTCCCCGCTTCCGGGGAACTGAGCTCCAGCGAGTTCGTCGAGATCAGGAATCCACTCGACACCGTGGGCGTGGTCAAGTCGATCGTCGACGAGGGCACCACGGTCCAGGAAGGGGACACCCTCATCCAGTTCAACCAGGAATCGCTCGAGGACGCGATCGAGAAGCTCGAGGACCAGCTCACCGACGCGGAGAACCGGGTGGTGGACGTCGAGCAGACCCTGGAGATCGGGAACAGCACCCGGGCGAGCGCGCTGGACAAGGCCAACATCAACATCGAGATCGCGGAGCTCGGCCTCAAGGCATGGGAGGAGGGGATCGACCTGCAGAACCTGCAGAAGTACCAGCTCGCGCTGGAGACCGCCCTGATCAACTCGACCCGGCTCGAGAAGCGGTTCGAAGAGGCCCGGGGACTGGTCGACAACGGATTCATCAGCAAGGACGAGTTCGAGATGGACCGCATCCGGATGATCGAGGCGGCGGCCGCGGTGAAGCAGGCCGAGATCGCCCTCGACGTCTACCAGAAGTACACCCGCAAGCAGGACGAGAAGAAGTGGTCCTCCGACGTCGAACAGGCGATCTCCGAGAAGTCACGGGTGATCCAGCGTCACCGGGCGGAGCTGGTGAGCGAGACGAACACCGTGGAATCGGCGAGGAACCGGGTCACCAAGCTCCGGGAGCGCCTGATCGAACTCCGGGGCCAGCTGGACATGTGCCACATGATGGCCCCGACCACCGGGATGGTGGTCTACAAGAGCAGCATGAGCGGCGAGGGACGCCGTCGGGACGAGGATCCCCCGATGATCGGCACCCACCTCTCCCCCAACGAGCTGGTGATCCTCATCCCAAGCGCGGACAAGATGATCGCGAACCTCAAGGTGAGCGAGTCCCGGATCGCCAACATCCGGCCGGGCATGAAGACCCTGGTCTACTCGGATGCGTACCCGGACACCCCCATCGAGGGGATCGTCGACGGGATCAGCGTGATGGCGGAGGACGGCGGCTGGCGGGACCCGCAGCGTCGTGACTACACCGTCCGGATCCGCCTCTACCAGGATCCCGGCATGGAACTCAAGCCGTCGATGCGCTGCGTGGGGAACATCACGCTGGACAAGGTCGAGGACGCGCTTTCGGTGCCGATCCAGTCCGTGTTCCGCGAGGGCAAGTACGCCTTCGTGTACCTGCCGCAGGGCGATGGCTTCATCCAGCGAGCGGTCGACGTGGGTCGATCCAGCGACATCTCGGTCGAGATCCTCGACGGACTCGTCCAGGGCGACCGGGTGCTCCTCCGGGAGCCGAAGCCGTTCGAGGTGCTTTCACGGCTCACGGACGACGAGCCGGTCGAGGAATCCGAGCCCTTCGAGGACACCAACCAGAGGGCCGCGCAGACGCCCATGGACTCGAGCGAGGTCGTCGCCCAGTAGGCCCCGTCCGGTGGTCCGGATGGAATGGGCCTCAGGCCGTCGGCTGGGACGTGTCGGACAGCAGACCGCCGACCCGGGGACCCCGGATCCGAAGGCCGACGAGCAGGAGCGTCACCCCGGCCAGCACCAGGAACACGCTCAACAGCTGGCCGCGACTCAGCCCGAGGGTCAGGTCCACGCCGACATCCGGCATCCTGAAGACCTCGGTGAGCACCCGAAGCACGCCGTAGCCGATCAGGAAGGAACCCGCGATCACGCCGGGCTTCCGGGGAGCCAGCCAGATCACGACCATCAGCAGCAGCAGGACGGGCCCGTCACTGAGTGCCTGGAAGATCTGGGAAGGCCAGCGCGCGGTCAACAGGGGCGCGAGCTCACCGCACAGCGCGGCGTTCCCCTGGTAGGACTCGATCACGACCTGTTGGTGGAGGTCGATCGCCAGGGGATTCGAGAGGTGCTGGACCAGCGGCTCGAGCCGTTCGACGGGCAGCTGGTGGGCCTCCTCGGGATACTTGACGCTCCACCAGGGTGGATCGGCCTGGAGCGACGCGGGAAGCGGCTTCCCCCAGAGTTCACCGTTGACGAAGTTGGCGAGGCGGCCGAAGAACAGTCCGGGCGGTGCGATGAAGGCGGTGATGTCGATCAAGTGCAGGACGGGAAGCCCGCGGCTTCTCGCGAAGAGGCACATTGCGAGGATCACCCCGATGATGCCGCCATGGCTGGCCATCCCGCCCTGGTGAATCGCCAGGACCCCCCAGAAGGGAAACGCGGAGGAGAACTCGGTGAGGAGCGAGGGATCGTAGAACAGGCAGTAGCCGAGCCGTCCCCCCACCAGCACCCCCCCCACCGTGTAGGTGATGAAGTCGGTGACCTGGGTGACGGTCAGCAGGATCCGGCCGGTGGAGGCAAGCCAGCGGAGGATCAGCCAGCCGACCACGAAACCCGTGAGGTAGGAGAGCCCGTACCACTTGATCCCGAAGCTGTCGGTGACCTGGATGGCATTGGGATCCAGGGAGTGGAGGTAGCTCTGCGCGAGGATGGACACCATGACATGGTACCCGCGATCGACGACGCGAAGACCGGCCCGGGATCGGGCGGTCCGCCGGACGCACGGGATGCTCGGGGGCGGTCGCTACCTGACGTCGGCGACGATCTGGATCGGGTTCGGATCGGGATCGAGGACCAGCGTGATCTCCTCGGTCGCGGTGGCGACCCCGATCGGCGCGACCTGCTCGAGGGCGGAGAACACGAGGCCGTGCAGGAGCACGGCGGCAGCGGCGATGCAGGCAAGCGTGCCCAGGTTCCTCAGGCGAGCGAGTCCGCAACCAACGCAGGCCTTGCTGGTGTCGGTCCGGTCCTCGGCGCAATCAGTCGTCCTGGTGGTCTCATCCATGGTGTCGCCTCTGATGCTGCGGTGACCTCGGGTCGCCTGGATCACTTGATGCCCGCCGTCTTCCGTGAGGGAGGCACCATGAGAATCATCGACCGGTCACAACCTTTCGGTACAGCCCATTCGATGTTTGATACGGAATGGGGTGCGCAACAACTGCACCCTTCCGGGTTATTGATTGAAAATGGGGAAAAAACCTCATGCTGATCGAGTGCAAACCGACGGTAAGGCACCGGGAGTGCACCGTCGATCCCGGCTAGGATGACGTGATGAACACGCAGGGACCACCGGAATTCCAGATCGCCGGCGACGACGGCAACCTGACGCCCCACCTCGTACGGCTGCTCGAGGGACGAACCCTTTCGGAAGAGGAGTCCTCGAACGCCTTCCGGTCGATCATGTCCGGCAAGGCGGATCATGCGGAGATCGGTGCCCTGCTCGCACTGATGGCCACCCGGCTTCCGACGGTCGATGAACTGGTGGGGGCGGCGAGGGTCATGCGCGAACGGGTCGACCGCCTGGAGACCGGCGTCGCACCGGAGGACCTGCTGGACACCGCGGGGACCGGCGGAGCACCCAAGACCTTCAACGTCTCGACCGCGGCGGCGATCGTGGCGGCGGCGAGTGGTGCCCGGGTCGCCAAGCACGGGAACCGGTCGCGCACGGGTCGGGGGTCGGCGGAGGTCCTCGAGGCGCTGGGCGTCGACGTCGGCGCGGGGCGCGAAACCCAGCGAGCCTGCCTGGAACGGGCGGGGGTCTGCTTCTGCTTCGCGATCCACCACCACCCCGCGGCCAGGCACGCGATGCCGGTTCGAAAGGCCCTCGGATTCCCCACGCTCTTCAACCTGCTCGGACCGTTGACCAATCCCGCGGGCGCGGGTCGCCAGGTGATGGGGGTCTACCGTGCGGACTTCGTCCCGATCGTCGCGGAAGCGCTGGCACGCCTTGATTCGGTCCGGGCCCTGGTCATGCATTCCGACGACGGACTGGACGAGTTCTCGCTGGGGGCCTCGAACCTCGTGGCCCAGGTCGACCGGGGATCGGTACGGGCGTATCGAGTGGATCCCGCCGAACTCGGCCTGACCCCCACGCCCTACACGGACCTC
>MDTG01029126.1_pt1 | contig 16134 bp, 16 predicted proteins | sample 811421 | NCBI WGS metagenome assembly MDTG01 (sample SAMN05326645, study PRJNA326480) | marine metagenome | isolation source: seawater | place: Pacific Ocean: South East | collected 2011 | reverse complement strand
CCTTTTGATAAGGAAATTATCAAAATTGCTATCGGTAAAACGATTAACATCTGAGCATTTTTCTCCAAAAATATTTCGTCTAAAACTGGTTGCATAATCCAGGCATGGATTGCAGTTGAGGCTGATACTATTACCATGCATAAAAATGCTAGAAGTAATTTAAAGTAGTGTTTTTTTACGTACTTTTTTATCAGCCTATTGAGTAAAAATTTTGTCGAGTTTTGATTGATCTCTTTATTTTTCATAAGCTTTAATATTCTCCAGCATTTCCTTATGGATTTTTGGATTTGAAGCAATAACTGACGAAATTTTTAGTGCATCGGTATTGTAGGTTAAAGGCTCCCCATTTTTTTTGGTGATTATACCTCCAGCTTCTTCAACTATTAACGCACCAGCAGCAAGATCCCAATCACTTTTTTTTGTCAAACTCATTGCAATGTCAATTTCGCCTTTTGCAACTAGAGCAATTTTATATGCTATTGACCCCATTTTTAAGATTTCTAAATTTTTTAAGGTTGAAAATTTTTTTAAATTTTCAAATTCAGAGTTACTAATCCCCAGGTTACAGTTTCTTATCTTGATTTGATTATTTACCTTTATTTTTTTATCATTACAAAAAGCACCATTTTTTTTTTCTGCATGAAAAAGTTCTTCAGTTTTAGGATTGTATATTATTCCGAAAATAGGTATCGATTTATGCATCCATGCAAGAGATATTGTGAATTCCGGTTTACCATTTAAAAATGAGCGAGTACCATCAATTGGATCTAAACACCAAAAATTTTTTTGTGTATTTCTTGAACCATTATCAACAGTTTCTTCCGACAACCAACCAAAATTCGGATATTTTTCTAGAAGAAAACTTTTTAAATAATCGTTAATTTTTATATCAGCATCAGTTACAGGTTGATTTTTTGATTTATACCAAAAATTTATTTTTTTTTTATCAAATTCTAAGGCAATTTTTCCAGCATTCTTTACTGCATCAAAGATTAATTCTTTATAATTCTTTAGTAATTGCTTACTTTCATAATTCATTAAATACCAGCTATAGTTAAATTTTCGATTAAGCAAGTAGGTGCATTTATGCCATATTTAAATTTAAGATCATTTGCAGGGACAAGTTTTTTAAACATATCTAATAAATTTCCAGCAATTGTTACTTCAGACACTGGGTACTGAATCTCACCATTTTCAACCCAAAATCCAGAAGCTCCTCTACTGTAATCTCCATTTGATAGATTCACTGAACTTCCCATTAGTTCGGTGACTATCAAACCTTTTTTTAAACCTTTGATCATCTCTTCTTTTGTATGACGGCCATTATCTAAATATAAATTTGTTGCTGATGGATAAGGAATAGACGACACACCTCTAGAAGCGTTTCCAGTAGGCAAACTTTTAAGTTGTCTCGATTGTTCGAGAGAATTTATAAAATATTTTAAATATCCATTTTCAATAATATTTTTTTTTTTACATCTAATTCCTTCGCAATCAATAATTTTTGATTTGGTCCTTCTGATCATACTTGGGTTATCGATGATATTTATGTTTTTAGCAAAAACTTTTTTGTCTAATTTATTTTTTAAAAAACTTGTTCCTCTTGCTACACTGCTCGCATTGCAAGCGTTAATCAAATTATTGAGCAAACTTGACGATATTCTAGAATCAAAAATTATGTTCGATTTTGTAGTTTTTATTTTTTTTGAATTTAATTTTTTAATTGCTCGTTCTGCTGTTTGTTTTCCAACTTGTTCTAAATTATTAAGATCATCAAAATAAACCTCAGATTTATAATCATATGCCCTTTCCATATTTTCATTTTTTCCAGCCAATATTGCAAGTATATAGCTGCTTTGGGTTTTGCTAAATTGTTGTATAATACCATTGGATGCCATTAATAGAAAATCACTCTTTGACCATTCTACCTCAGCACCTTCAGAATTGCTTACAAATTTATTTTCGAGTGCGCTATTTTCTAACTCCTCAGCTTTGGCTGTTAACTCACAGAGTTCAGGTATTTTACCGTCGAAAAGATCTAAATCCTCAAATTCTTTATGCGAAAAGTTAGAAACTGAACTTTCTTCAGCTAATCCACAATAATTATTGTCAGGCACATGTAATACCATTTCGTAAAGTCTATCTAGTAAGTACTGAACATTTTTTTGATTAACATTATTTGAAGAAATGATCGATTGTTTCTTTCCGATAATTGCTCTTATTCCAATTTCAAAGCTTTCAGATTGCTCATTCTTTTCAATTTTACCAAGTCTCTTTGAAGAGCTCATTGAAAAATTTTTAACCATAAAAATGTCAGATTGATCACAACCTTTTTTTTTTAGTTTCGAGATAATATCGGAAAGAAAATTTTTATCCATGTTTTCTTTTATAATTAAAATGATATATTTACAATAATTTAGTACAAATTTTATTACACTATTAATAATGAATTATTGGGTCATAGGCGGAAAATATAAAAATACCAACTTTGAATCATTAAAAGATGGGTTTAAACTCGAAAAATATGGACCGTATAAAACATTTGAGGCAGCCAAAGAAAAATGGAGTGTATTATCCTGGAAAAATGTCGATAATTGTTACATTAAATATTCAGTGATCAAGCAAAATTAGTCAGAAATTAAAGTTATTAAATAAAAATAGCACAAATATTATTCCACCTAAATAAACATTTGATTTAAAAATATTCATCAGTTGATTTTTATTTGTTAAATTTATTTTTTTGATCTGAAAATATAAACAAAACCCAATAATAAATAAAAATATTATATTTAAATAACTAACTTTGTTAGTTTGCATAACTGAAAGAAACAAAAAAATAAGTGACAAAATATAGACAAAACCTACTGCTCTTTTGGGATAGTTTTTTGTTTTGATAGATAATGATTTTACCCCTATTTTTGTATCATCGTTAATGTCTTGATAACCATAAATTGTATCATAGCCAGTGGTTAAAAATACGCCGGCAAAATATAAGTAAATTACTCCTATATCAATTGACTCATAATTACAAAAATAACCTAAAAAAATACCCCAATTAAAAATTAATCCCAAAAAAATCTGAGGAAAAAATGTTAATCTTTTTAAATAAGGATAAATAAAAATAAATGGTAAGATCAACAAGCCTGAAAATATTACCTTAATATCAAAATTAATAAGAACAACAAAGCCAACTAAAAGTTGAAGAAAAAGAAAGAATAGTCCTTCAACCACAGTAATTTTTTTACTTGCTATTGGTCGATTTTTCGTCCTTTTTACTTTCGCATCAATTTTTGAATCTATTATGTCATTAAAAGTACAACCAGCACCCCTCATAACAATTGCTCCAACAAAAAATAAAAAAAAGTATTTTACAAAATCAAAATCAAAAATTCCATTATAAGTTAGTCCCCAAAAACAGGGCCACATTAATAAAAATGCTCCACTTAGATTATTATATCTCCCTAAATCAATAAAATACAAAAACTTATGAAAAACAGTTTTAATCATTTGTTTAAAATATATACTATAGATTAAATTGTGTTCATTTAATATTAACATCTAAATATTTCCTACTAAAAATTAATTGAATAAAATGTCAAAAATAAGAATTTTTGTAAATTCAGAGTTAAAAAAATATTATGAGATCACACTTTCAAAAGAAAGTTCTCATTACTTAAAAAATGTATTAAGAAAAAAAACAGGTGAGAAGATTTTTTGTTTCAACAGTGTCTTTGGGGAATGGTTGGCTGAAATTATCTTGATTGATAGATTTGTAACAATTAAAATTTTAACATTGAAAAGAAAACCTCATTCGGATCATGAGAATGATATTTGGGTTTGTTTTGGACTCATAAAGTCACGAAATATAAATTTTTTAGTTGAAAAAACTTCTGAATTAGGTATTTCTAAACTTATTCCTTTAGTAACATTTTTTTCAGAACAAAAAAAAATAAATATTGATAGACTTAACAAAATCTCAATTGAAGCAGTTGAACAATCGAGTGGAATATTAATTCCTGAAATAACTAATGTGAAAAAACTTTCTGAGTTACTTCATAAATGGGATAAAGAGAGAGGTATTATAGTTTGTAATGAAAAAAAAAGTTGTAATAATATTTTGAAATTATTTTCTAATAAAAATTTTAAAAAAATTGCCATATTTGTTGGCCCAGTTGCCGGCTGGTCAACAGAAGACTTAAAATGTTTTGAAAATTATGATGCTTTTCACGTTTCATTGGGAAAAAGGTTATTAAAAGCTGACACCGCTGCAATTTCCGCTTTATCATGTGTGAAACTTTTCTTAGAGAATTAGTGTGAAAAAAAAACTGTTATCAAAAATAGATTTAGTAAGTGAGTTGGAAAATGGTTGCAAACCAAAAAGTAAATGGAAAATTGGAACAGAACACGAAAAATTCGCATATGATAAAAAGAGTTTAAAACCTATAAGATACGAAAAAATAAAATTATTATTTTCATCATTAACAAAATGTTTTGACTGGGAAAAGGTTTATGAAAATCAACAGTTGATTGGTCTAAAAAAAAATGGGAGCTCAATTACACTTGAACCTGGTGGACAAATTGAACTTTCTGGAGCGCCTGTGAAAAATCTTTTTCAAACTTGTCAACAGGTTAATACTCACAAAAATGAGCTCAAAGATGTCTCAAAATTATTAAATATTGATTATATGGGTATGGGAGTTTTACCAAAATGGAATCTCAAAGAGATTCCAATTATGCCCAAAAAGAGATACGAGATTATGCGAGATTATATGAAAAAAGTTGGTACGCACGGGTTAGATATGATGTTTAGAACTTGTACAATTCAAGCAAATCTTGATTTTGATTCAGAGGCAGATATGGTTAAAAAAATGAGAGTTGCTCTAGCAATACAACCGGCTATTATTGCTTTGTATGCAAATTCACCCTTTGTTGAAGGGAAATTAACTAAGTTTTGTAGTTACAGATCAATGATTTGGACAAAGACAGATCATAAAAGATGTGGTTTCCTTCCTTTTGTATTTGATGACAGTTTTTCATTTGAATCCTATGTTGACTATCTTTTGGATGTCCCAATGTATTTTGTCAAAAGAAATGACGAATATATTAATTGTGCAGGAGAGTCATTCAAAGATTTTCTTAATGGAAAATTGCCTAGTTTTTTTGGAGAATTTCCAACTTTAAAAGACTGGAATGATCATATGACAGTTTCTTTCCCCGAAGTGAGATTAAAAAAGTTTTTAGAAGTTAGAGGCGCTGACGGTGGTCCTTGGTCAAGTGTTTGTGCTTTACCTGCATTTTGGACAGGAATATTGTATGATAAAAATATATTAGATGAGATTTGGGACTCAGTCAAAAACTGGAATCTTGAACAAAAACAAACATTTTATTTAGAAGTAGCAAGAAATGGGTTGAAATCAAAGTGTCCTGAGAATAAGGATATTAAGGATTTATTAAAAAGACTGTTAGATCTATCAAAATCTGGCTTAAAAAAAAGAAAAATTATCGTTGACAAAAAAGATGAAAGTTTTTTTTTAGAGCCTCTGTATGAAGTACTTAAGTCAAAAAAATCACCAGCTGAAAAATGGAATGAGTTATTTTTAAAAAAATGGAATAGGAATCTTGATAAAATTTATGAAATCAATTTCTTTTAATATTATAAAAAATTGTTTACATTCAATTAATGAAAAAATTTGAGACAATAGACGAGGTAAGGGAACTAATTGATCTTATCGATGACAAAATTCTAAATTTAATTGCTGAAAGAAAAAATTTAGTAACTGAAGCAGTTAGACTTAAGTCAAAAGACCAGATTGTAGATTATGAGAGAATAAAAAAAATAATTCAAAAGCTTTCAAAGCAGGCAGGAGAAAAAAAATTACCTGATGGATTGGTTGAAAAAATTTGGAATACGATGATACAAGAGTTTATTGAGTATGAAAGAAAAATTTATGATGACATTCATAAAAAAACTTAGGCTGTCCCTCCAACAGTTAAATTATCTACTTTTAGACTAGGCTGGCCAACTCCGACAGGAACTGACTGACCTTCTTTGCCGCAAGTTCCAATCCCTTTATCAAGCTCTAAATTATTCGCTACCATAGAAACTCTTTTTAAAACATCTGGGCCATTTCCAATCAGAGTTGCTCCTTTTATGGGTCTATCAATTTTACCATTTTTAACAAGATAGGCCTCAGATGCACTAAAAACAAATTTTCCTGATGTTATATCAACTTGACCTCCGCTAAATTGGGTGGCGTAGATACCATTTTTAGTAGATTTGATTAATTCTTCATGATCATATTTTCCATTTAACATATAGGTATTTGTCATTCTTGGCATGGGGATTGATGAGTAACTTTCTCTTCTTCCATTACCTGTCGGTGATATATTCATTAGTCTAGCATTGAGTCTGTCTTGCATAAAATTCTTTAAAATACCATCCTCTATTAAGACAGTATTTTGAGTCGGTGTTCCTTCATCATCTATTGTTAAAGAACCTCTTCTATTAGAAAGTGTGCCATCATCAACGATTGTTATTTGTTTAGACGCCACTTGTTTTCCGACAAGATTTGAAAATACAGAAGTTTTTTTTCTGTTGAAATCTCCTTCTAAGCCATGGCCAATTGCTTCATGTAAGAGGATACCAGGCCAGCCAGGGCCCAAGATAACAGTTTGTTCTCCTGCTGGCGCAGGTATGGCAGATAATCTTACAACCGCTTGCTTATATGCCATGTCCACGGCATTTTTCCATATATTTTCTTTAAAAAAATCTTCGTAAGTGTATCGACCACCAAATCCGAAAGATCCATTTTCTACTATTCCGTTGTTCTCAATTGATATGTTAACATTTAATCTTACGAGTGGTCTGAGATCGTTGAATAGTTGCCCATGGCTTCGAAAAACTTCAATTTTTTGAAAGTTACCGGCTAAAGAAATTGATACTTGTTTTACACGATTGTCTTTTGATCTTGCATAGACATTAATTTTATCAAGAAGTTCGACCTTATTTTCAAATTTTACCAGTTCAATTGGGTTTTCGTCAGTGTATAAACTTTTATTTGTTTTAAAAACATTATTTGCATTCATGTTCTTTCCTTTTTCAAGATTTACAACCGATTCAATAGCTTTATTAAGAGCATCTTTTGTTAATTCTGAGCTATGAGCAAAGCCAACAGAATCATCCTTAATTACTCTTAAACCAAAACCTTTGTCTTCGTCATAATTTGCATTTTTAATTTTGTTATCATCAAATAATAGGTTCTCACTTACTACTTCTTCTATGAAGAGTTCACCATCATCGTAGTTGGAAATTGTCTCATCAATTAAAAGACTTGTTTCTTTATTTGAGAATTCTTTTTGTATCTTAGTGACCATAAATTAATAACTTTCTATTAGTAAATATAATTTAAACATTTAAATAAACAAACAATTGTTTTTTTAATTTAGATTATTATATTATAAATAACTTTTTGGGAAACAAAATTATGAAATATATAATATGTTTATTCGCAGGTTTATTTACTTTACCATCCCATATTTTTGCTTTGGGAAGAGCTGAAGATTGGCAACTCAGTTTCCAAGATCCTGCTTCACCATTAATGAGAGAACTCATTGGTTTTCATGACCTTGTTTTTTGGATTATAACTGCTATTACTGTTTTTGTATTCTTACTATTGGCATATGTCTGTTGGAAATTCAGCGCTAAAAATAATAAGAAGCCTACTAAAACCACCCACAACTCTGCCTTAGAAATTGCTTGGACTTTAATCCCAGTTTTAATATTGGTTTTTATTGCTGTTCCTTCATTCAGACTTTTATATAAACAAAATGATTTTTCAAACATAGATATGACCGTTAAAGCAACCGGATATACATGGTTTTGGGGATATGAGTACCCAGACCACGATGATATAACATTTGATGCAGTTATGTTGGAGGACGAAGAATTACAAGAAGGACAACCAAGATTATTATCAACAGATAATGTTTTGGTTCTTCCTATCAAAAAAAATATAAAAATGCTTATAACAAGTGATCCGTCCGGTGTAATTCACTCATGGGCAGTTCCTTCATTAGGGGTTAAAATGGACGCTATTCCTGGTAGGTTAAACGAAACTTATTTCTACATAGAAAAGCCTGGCATGTATTATGGTCAATGTTCGGAGCTTTGCGGTCCAGGACACGGATTTATGCCTATATCAATTAAAGCAGTTTCCGAAGAAGATTTTGCTATTTGGTTAGATTTTGCGAAGAAAGAATACGCGAACAATATTGAATCGATGGAATATGTTCATAATATAATTAATGAGAATAAATAAGGAGAGATAATGTCAGATAGCCACGCAGAACCATCATTTTTTAAAAAATATTTTTTTTCTACTAATCACAAAGACATTGGAGTTTTATATCTAGCTTTTGCAATAATCGCAGGGTTACTCGGTGGGATCTTTTCTCTGTTAATTAGGATGGAATTAGCCGAACCAGGAATTCAAATGCTGGATGGAGATTATCAAAGATATAATGTTTGGATTACTTCGCATGGACTTTTAATGATTTTTTTTATGATAATGCCAGCAATGGTAGGTGGATTTGGTAATTATTTTGTTCCATTACTCATCGGCGCGCCAGATATGGCATTTCCAAGAATGAATAATTTAAGTTTTTGGTTATTAGTGCCTTCTTTAATATTATTAATAGGTTCGGGTTTTGTAGAAGGTGGTGCTGGACCAGGATGGACAATGTATGCTCCCTTATCAACTTCAGGGCACGGAGGCCCCGCGGTAGACATGGTAATTTTGTCTATGCACTTAGCCGGAGCATCTTCAATATTAGGAGCCATTAATTTCATTACGACAATATTCAATATGAGAGCTCCAGGAATGACTATGCACAAAATGCCTCTTTTTGCTTGGTCGATCCTAATAACTGCATTTCTTTTGTTGCTATCACTTCCGGTTTTGGCTGGAGCAATAACAATGATGTTAACTGATCGAAATTTTGGGACAGCATTTTTTAACCCAGAATTAGGTGGTGATCCAATACTCTTCCAACATTTATTTTGGTTTTTTGGTCACCCTGAAGTTTATATTCTTATCCTTCCAGGTTTTGGAATTATAAGTCATGTTGTGTCTACTTTTTCTAAAAAACCAATTTTTGGTTATTTAGGTATGGCATATGCAATGGCTGCAATAGGAGTTGTTGGTTTCGTTGTTTGGGCTCATCATATGTATACAACCGGTCTCGACGTTGACACGCGTGCATATTTCCTAGCAGCTACCATGGTTATCGCCGTTCCAACTGGTATTAAAATATTTAGTTGGATTGCAACAATGTGGGGCGGATCAATCGAATTTAAAACTCCGATGTTGTTTGCAATTGCGATGATTTTTCTCTTCACCTTAGGTGGTGTTACAGGAGTTGTTTTGGCAAACACTGGGATTGATGTTGCTCTTCATGATACATATTATGTTGTTGCGCACTTCCATTATGTTATGTCCATGGGAGCTCTTTTCTCAATTTATTCCGGGTTTTATTATTGGTTCAGTAAAATGACAGGAAGAGAATATAGCGAACTCCTTGGAAAAATTCATTTTTGGCTTACGTTCATTGGTGTAAATATTACGTTCTTTCCAATGCATTTTTCTGGTTTAGCTGGAATGCCACGAAGAATCCCTGACTATCCAGATGCATATGCTGGTTGGAATTATGTATCAAGCATTGGCGCTTATATTTCAGTTGCAGCTGCATTTTTCTTTGTTTTTGTAGTATTACATGCTTTTATTAAAGGCACAAAAGCTGTAGCAAATCCTTGGGGTAAAGGTGCAACAACTCTAGAATGGGGTCTGAGTTCACCACCACCATTTCATTCTTTTGATGAGTTACCTAAAATCCGATAAATTTATCAGGATTGAAGATAATGAGTATTGAATATACAAAAGAAAACATAAGCCCTGATTCTTTCTCTAACAAGTCTCATGAGAGCTCTGTTTCAGACTTTATATCTCTGTTAAAACCAAGAGTAATGACTTTAGCGGTATTTACCAGCATCTGCGGACTTTTACTTGCTCCAGGGCAGTTGCATCCATTTTTGTGTATGACTGCTATTTTGTGTATTTCAATCGGAGCAGGTGCATCTGGAGCAATAAATATGTGGTATGACAGAGATATAGATTGTATTATGAAAAGAACCAAGGGAAGAGCGATACCGACAGGAAAAATTGATCCAAATGCTGTTCTTGGTTTTGGAGTATTTTTAGCGATTGCATCGGTAATTATCCTAGGGTTAACAATAAATTATTTTGCTGCAGCGCTCTTAGGTTGTTCAATTGCCTTTTATATCTTTATCTACACAATTTGGTTAAAAAGAAGAACCCATCACAATATTGTCATTGGAGGAGCAGCAGGCGCTTTCCCACCATTAATTGGCTGGGCATGTGTAGCAGAAAGTTTATCACTTTTTCCAATAATTCTTTTTTTAATAATTTTTATCTGGACTCCTCCACATTTCTGGGCTTTGGCTCTTTATAAAGATACTGAATATTCAAAAGTGGAAGTTCCAATGTTACCTGTTGTGTATGGGAAGAAAAATACTAAATTACAAATTTTATTTTATAGTTTATTTTTATCATTAACATCTACATTGCCATTTTTTTTAGGTTTTAGTGATAAAGTTTACTTAGTTTCCTCCTTTGTCTTGAATCTACTTTTTATTTTATTTGCTGTGAGATTAATTTTGAGTAATGAAAATAACAATGATGTCAGAGCCTCGCATTTATTTAAGTTTTCAATTTTATATCTTTATTTAATTTTCGTTTTCCTAATAATTGATAAATTGGTTTAATGAACAACAAAAAAAGAAAAAATATTGCCCTTGGCTTGGCTCTTTTCTCGTTGGTTATAATTTTTTACATTGTAACAATAATAAAAATGTAGATTTATGAATATTTCAAAAATAAAAAAACAAGCTCTTTTACTTACATTTTTTGTATTTGTTATGATTGGGCTAAGCTACGCTTCAGTCCCTTTATATGACTTGTTTTGTAGAGTAACTGGTTATGGAGGGACACCTATGATCTCTGAAAATGAGAATAAGAACATGATTCAGCAAGAAATTGTTGTGAGATTAGATTCGTCCATTAAAAAAAATGCACCTTTATTTTTTGAACCGACGAAAAAATCTTTGAGAACCAAAATTGGGCAAAACAACTTAGTTTTTTTTAAGGCAATTAATCATTCTAATGTCAATGTTGTTGGCACTGCTACTTTTAACGTAACGCCATTAATTGCTGCAAAATATTTCAATAAAATTGAATGTTTTTGTTTTGAAGAACAATCATTTTCAGCTGGACAAGAAGTTGAAATGCCAGTTTCTTTTTTTATAGATCCTGATATAATAAAAGATAAATCTTTGATTGGAATTGATGAGATGACCCTATCTTATACAATGTACTTAAAAGATAAATAGTATAGAGAGGTTATTATGAGCTCAGAACAAAAGCATCCCTACCACTTAATTGATCCGAGTCCGTGGCCGCTTGTAACAGCTTTTTCAGCATTATTAATGGCTTGGGGTGGAATAGTCTACATGCATGAAGATAAGTCTTTAATTTTTTTAATTGGGTCTTTTGCAGTGGTCCTCTCAAGTATTTTTTGGTGGAGAGACGTTATCAAAGAATCTCAAACAGGAATTTACCACAATAAAGTCGTACAAATTGGGTTGCGTTACGGAATGCTACTTTTTATCGCATCTGAAATTATGTTTTTTGCAGCTTGGTTTTGGGCTTTTTTTGATGTTGCGCTTTATCCTGGAGTTGACAGTCCTGAACTAACAGGAAGAATGGAAGCAATAAATGGTATATTTCCGCCTGAGGATATTAATTTGATTGATCCGTTTGGTATTCCGCTGCTCAATACTGTTATTTTGCTGACTTCTGGCGTTACGATTACGTGGGCACACCATGCATTAAAAATCGGTAACAACAAGAAATTTTTAATTTTTTTGTTACTTACTGTGATTCTCGGTGCAATTTTCACAGCATTTCAAGCCTACGAGTATAAAGTAGCTGACTTTTCAATAGACGAGGGCATATATCAATCTACATTTTATATGGCTACAGGTTTTCATGGTGCTCATGTATTGATAGGATCAGTTTTTTTACTTGTTTGTTTCTTCAGAGGATTAATAAAACCTTTTAAATCTGACAAACATCTTGGTTTTGAATTTGCAGCCTGGTACTGGCATTTTGTGGATGTAGTTTGGTTGTTTTTATTTGCTTTTGTTTACTGGTGGGCATCAGTATAGTCATAATCAATGAAATTCAATATTTTTGGTAAAAAACTATCATTTAAACCAAAGTTGGTTCCCACGATTGCGTCGTTTTTGGGTTTAACTGTTCTTTTAACACTCTCAGGTTGGCAGATTCATAGATTAAAATGGAAGGAAAATCTCATCAGTGAAAGAATTAATAGGTTTGAAGGAAAATCTTCTGAGTTGGAAAGCTATAAATCTCCGAGTAATCATGAGTTTCGAAAAGTAAGAATTAATGGGAAATTTTTGAATGACAAAGAAATGTTTATGCCGGCTTTAAGCAAGAACGGAAATAACGGATTTCATATACTGGTACCTATAAGCGATGAAAAAGAAAATTTCTTTATTTTTGATACTGGTTGGGTGCCTACTCAAAAAAAAAGTCAAGTTTCAAGAAATAAAAATATAGATAACTTCTTTTCATTAAAAGAAGCTGTAATAAGATTGCCAGGAAGAAAGGGAAAATTTCAACCTGATAATGAGCCGGAAAATAATTTTTGGTTTTTTGTGGATACAAAACAAATGTCAGAATTTACTGGACTAAATTTTGAAAAAACGTTCTATCTTGAGGCTGTAAATAATGGACCAAATGGTTATCCTTTAGGTAGTCAAACCCGTATATATATTAGAAATAATCATCTCCAATATGCAATCACTTGGTTCTTAATTGCATGCGGTCTTTTAGGAGTTTATCTAGCATCAAGCATAAGAATTTTGAAAAAATAATGCTATATTCATCTACAAGAGGAGAAGATAAAGACGTAAAATTTAGTGATATACTTATTAATGGTTTGGCAAAAGATGGGGGTCTTTATGTTCCAAATCAACTAAAGTGTTTTGATTTAAAAAAAATTGTAAGCTTTAAGGATTTAAAATACTATGAATTGGCTCACATTATAACATACGATTTTGTAAAAGATTCAATTTCATCACAAGATTATTTAAAAATTTGCAAAAAAACATACGAAGGATTTTCTGAAAATAAGATACTATCTCACACTAAATTAGACGATAATGAATTAATATTGAATCTATTTCACGGTCCAACTTTTGCATTTAAAGACTTTGCATTACAATTATTAGGAAATATATATGATTTCTTTTTAAAGAAAATGAAAACTAAACTTACTATTATTGGTGCTACATCAGGTGATACTGGATCTGCAGCTATTGAAGGTTGTTACAAATCTGAATTAATAAAAATATTTATTTTGTTTCCTCACGAAAAAGTTAGTGAGATACAAAGAAGACAAATGACAACGTTAAAAAAAAAAAACGTTTTTAATATAGCAATCAAAGGTGATTTTGATGATTGTCAAAATTTAGTGAAATCTCTATTTGAAAGAAATAATAAAACAAAAAATTTTAATTTTGCTGCTGTTAATTCTATTAATTGGGTAAGAATTATGGGTCAAATTGTTTATTATTTTTGGTCATATTTGAATAATTATAATTACAAAAAAAAAATAAATTTTGTTGTTCCAACTGGCAATTTTGGAAATATATATGCAGGGTATGTAGCAAAAAAAATGGGTCTACCTATCAATAAACTTATCGTGGCCTCTAATGCTAATGATGTACTACCTAGATTCTATAAAACTGGCCTGATGACAAAGAAAAGAACAATAAAAACACTAAGCCCAAGCATGGACATTCAAATTTCAAGTAATTTTGAAAGACTGTTATTTGACTTTAATGAAAATATTAATATCAAAGAACTTTTTAATAACCTAAAGAAAAATGGTTGTTTTTTCGTGAACAACAGGAAACTCAAAGAAATTAAAGATTTTTTTTATTTTGGAAGTGTCTCGGATACGGATACTGTTAATACTATTAAACAAATATTTAATGAATACAAAGTTATAATTGATCCTCATACAGCTGTTGGTATAAGTTTAGGGAGATCAATTTTAGGATCTGAAGATTTCAATATTTATTTAGCGACTGCTCATTATGGAAAATTTATTGATACCATTGATAAATCATTAAATATAAAAGTAGACTTACCAAAAAAATTGAGAAGCCTGCATCAAAAGGAAGAAAAATTCAAAGTTATTGAAAATAACCTAGATTTTGTTGAAAGTTATATAGGTAAAAACCTATAGTCAAATTCAGGCATTACCAGAATAAGAAGAAAATTTTGTAAAATCTATGCCAGTATTTTTAATCGCTTGCTCCCATCTTTTTTCAACATCAATATCGAAAATTAAATCCAATTTTTCATTCATTTTTATCCAGCTATCATCAATAAATTCTTTTTCTAATTGACCTGGTCCCCAACCAGCATACCCTAATGATATAAAAAACTTTCTAGGACCGTTATTTTCTGCAATATCCTCAAAAATTTTCGTCGAGCAACTAAGATTTATCTGTTTAGAGATTTTTATCGTATCTTTAGTTTTATATTCTTTTGTGTGTAAAATGAACCCATTATTTTGACTCATAGGACCGCCAATATGTAAAGAAAATTGCTTTGGGTTTGGCAAGCTAATATTTAACTGTTGAAACAAATCGTTACTATTAACGTTCATAATTTTATAATTAAGAACTATTCCTATTGCTCCACTTTTGTTGTGATGAGTTATATATATGATACTCTTTGAAAAAAAAATATCCTTTAATTGTGGGAGTGCACAGATTATATTACCAGAAAGGTATTTTGAATTTCTCATTAATTAAGTATGACAAAATATTAGCTTTTTTTCAAACAGAACATGACATGAGATCGATTTTTTACTTTTTCTTCACTATTTTATTATTTAACAAGATATATTCCAATGATCTAGAATATTCATTTCAAGATCATAGTAAACTAATACTACTAAATGATAGCAAATTGATTAAATTCGGAGACAGCTATTATTTAGGAATTAAAATTAATTTAAAAGATCAATGGAAAACTTACTGGAAGAACCCAGGAGACTCCGGTGCCCCTATTAAAGTAGACTTAAAAACTGAAGATTCAGAAAATATTTTACAAGAATTACTTTTCCCTGTTCCTAAGAGATATTATGAATCAGAAATTGAAACTTTAGGCTATGAAAAACAAGTAATATTTTTAGCTAAAATAATTGAGCTTGACCATTCAATTGTTAAAAAAACAAGACTTACTTTGGAGTATTTGGTTTGCAAAGAGGTTTGTATACCCGTAATCGTATCAAAAGAATTAAATCTAGACTTTAAAAAAGCCGAACCTGGTTTATTAAATGAAGAGTTTTCTAATGCCATTAAAAAAATTCCTGAAAAAAACAATAAGCTCTTTACAGTAATTAAAATTAACAAAAAGAACAGTGAAGAAATTATTGTTTATATAGAAACAGATAAGACTTTAGAACGAAAAAAATTTGAAATATTTAATTATGCTCCAGATTTATCATTGAAAAACACACATTCATTTTCTGATGGTGTGCTCAAAGTATCTCTTAAGTCTAATGAAAAAATTTTAACTAATGACAAGATCGAGCTTCTCTTAACTAATGGAGAGGTGTCAGAGGAAATAACATTAAATCTGGCAAAAATTAGTATTGAAAATTTTTTATTGAAAATGGTAATCTTCGCATTTTTCGGAGGTATTATTCTAAATTTTATGCCATGTGTTTTACCTGTAATTTCGATTAAAGTTTTTTCTTATTTGAAATTGGCAAGCAACAACAAAAATAGAATTCAAAAAGAAATAATATCTACAATATTTGGTATTACATTTTCTTTTTTTTTAATTTCACTCATAACTGTAATTTTAAAGAATCTTGGGAACGAGGTAGGCTGGGGATTACAATTTCAAAATTTTTATTTTCTAAGTTTTTTCTCCATATTACTACTCATTTTTT
>MDTG01391714.1_pt1 | contig 16137 bp, 12 predicted proteins | sample 811421 | NCBI WGS metagenome assembly MDTG01 (sample SAMN05326645, study PRJNA326480) | marine metagenome | isolation source: seawater | place: Pacific Ocean: South East | collected 2011 | reverse complement strand
TGAATTTATAGAAATTTTTAAATTATTAAAAATTAAAGATTTAATTGGAAAAATTATATGGTATATTTTAGCGGGTACGTTAATCGTATCAATATCATATAATTATATTATTAATATGTCATGTGAAACAACATTAGAAGAAACAAATAAAATAATTAGTAATTTATATAACTCTTAAATTAAAAATTGAATCTATTAAAATTTACATAATACAATACGCCTAAATATGAAAATATTGCTAAAATAATTATCATTAACCAAATTGGAAGAATTGTTTTATTTTTATATCCTATTCCAAATTCTCGTGGTTTTCCATTTTTATCAAAAACAAAACCCGGTTTAAACATTAATACTAATAAAAATAATGCTACAAAAAATATTATTGATACTAAATTTATATTTTTTATTATAAATTGTCTAATCATTTATATTATATATTATATAATATAAATTCAATAATAATTCAATAATAATTCAATATTAAAATACAGGTGCTTTAGTTACTAGTTCTTGGCCTAAAATCCCCATAAAAGCAATCATTGCAAGTCTACCATTGTTTAGTTCTTTATTGAGTAAATCCTCACTAACAGTTGAAACATTATAGTTACCTAAATTACCCGGCTGATAAGTATCTTTTAACATAAATGTTGTAGATGTAGAAAATGGATTAACCCAACCTCTACCCATTCTAATTGCCTCAAATGAAGCAACCCCAAGCCAAAATGGTAACTGGTGATAAAGGTCAAGAGAAGATAAATAATTAATTCCCAACATTGACGATGAGTCATCCATTTTTTCTAAAAATGGAATTAGAGCAGTTGCAAGCATCGCAGTTCTACCATGCTGAAGTTCTGCTTCGCGAGTAAATTTAACACGATTTTCACTTTTTTTTTCAAGAATATTTAGCGGGTCAAAATTTTCAAATGGTTTCGTAGAACCAACATATTTAAAATTTGTTACTTTTGGAATCATTTTATAAGCATTTACGTAATTAATATTTGATAGCATAATAAGAGAAATAATTTTTTGAAGATACATTTTTATAATTATTTTAAATAATATATCTTTAAATATCTTTTTAAAAATGATTATGATTACATTTTTATATTTAATCAAATTCATAATCACTTTCATAGTCACTATCATCTGGAATATTATTCATATCATATGCCTCTTTATCCATTTCTTCTTCATTACGCATTTCTTCTTCAATATCTAATTTATAAATTTCTTTATTCATATCTGTTACAAAATCTTTTTTATTTACAAGTTTTTCTTTTAATGCTTGTTTTTCTAGTTCCATTCTTTCTTCGTCATAATTTTCTTTAACATATTGTGTTAAACCTTTTTGCAAGCCCTTGCTCCATTTTTCTAATTTATTATTTTTAAAAATGGTTTCAATCTCTCTCTCTTCCTCCGATAATTTTTCAAGAAAACCTGTTATTAAATCTTTTTCTTTTTCTTTTGCTATAGAAATTTTATCTTTTATTTTTTTATAACTATTATTAAAAAGGTTTTCATAATTTTTAAATATATTTACAAATTCTATTATATAATCAATTATTGATTTATTTAATGATTCACTACTATAATCATCATATTCGGTTATTTCTAATATAAATTGATCATTATTTTCAAACATTAGTAATTCACTAATTAAAGTTAAAAAACAATAATTATAAAATAATTCTAAAAATTGTAAATCAAAAATGCTATTTAATTTTATGTCTTTCTCTTTATCAATTACTATAGGTTTATTGTATAATATTAATTCTATTAAATCAAATAATATTTTATATTTATTTTTTATAATTTTAAATATTAAATCAAAACCAGGAGACTCTTTTATTCCAATTAGGCCACTATAAAAGTTTTTAATTATATTGTAAACATCTTTTATATGTGTATCAGAAATATTCCAATGTTCTGGTATAGCATTATAATTTATATTTTTATTTAATACTATATTTGAGTATATATTAACAAAATTAAATAAATAGTCTTTAAAGACATATAAATTCGTTTCTTCTAATTTAAATGTTAATGTATCTTCCAATAATTTATAATGAGGTTTTGAGAGGCCTGGTATTGTTTTCAACTTGTCTAAAATAATTTTTCTTGTAACATTATTAGTACTTCCCAGATAATTTTTCATTGTTCTTATTGATTCATTGTTACTAGATGTTAAACTATAACTATCAATTATATTTTTTAAATTTGTTATAAATAATTCATCAATATTATACTCTTCAGATAACAATGAATAGTTATCTAATAAAATTCTTATTTTTTCTACATTATTTAATGTATTAACTTGATTATTTAAAATGATTAAATTTTTTTTAGAAATTATGCTAAGTAAATTATTTAAAGATTCTTTATTATAAACTTTCCCCATTGTTTTTAATTCTTCAATGTTTTCTTCAATAGAATTAGAGGCGTTAAACTCAATTGGTTTATCATAACATACACCTTTTAATTCATCGCTTATAGGTAAATCATTATCAAAATTACAAAAATATATAAATGCTTTATAAATTGTTACTTCATTATAATCCTGGGGTAATTTCTCAAATGATATTTTTGTATTATTATTATCAAATAATATTCTTGCACTTTTTAAGTCATTAAAGTCTGATAAAAATTCCGAATAATTTTTTACCAATGTATTAATTTCATAAATTGATTTATCTTTTTGCACCAAAAAATCATATATTTTATTAATGTTACTACAACAGGCATTTTCTAAATATGGCTCTCCATTATTATTATTTAATAATAATGTATCTTTACTAATAACATTTTGTATATTTTCAATAATATTATTTCCCAAAAATGTCATTTTTGATATTAAATTTTCATAATGGAATGTTTTTCTACCTTTCTTTATATCATCTAACATATTGGTTTTAAATGTACTGCTCAATGGTTGGGTATTATTAATATCAACATTTATATTAACTAATGGTGGACAAAATATATCTAATTCATAACCTAATTCATGCATTATGAAATCTTTTTCGGGGTTTTCTCTCAAGTATTCACGTTTTTTATTAATTAATTCAGTATAAAATTTATCATTTATTATAAATTTATTTATAATAGCATCTATTTTTTTTATTAAAGATGTTTCTGACATTTTCATTAATGTGTTCCATGGTTTAATTGAACTTTTTAATTTATTTGCAACACAACATATATAAGTAATTGATGATTTATTTTCATTATCACTCAGTGGATATCCATCAAATGATTTTATACATCCTGGAAAAGTTTTTTTAGATTTTATTGATGGTATACTTATTTGAATTGAAATAATAATAAATGTTAATGTGAGTGTTAACAACGAGAGATTACATGTATCTTCATATGAAGGAAATTCTTTAGGTTTACTTAATTGTTTATTTGTTTTAATAATTAAATTCTCATATTGCAATTTACTTGGAACACTTTGTTTTTGAATTTTAGTTACATTATTTATAATAAATTCATAATGTTCTTTCAAATTTATACCTATCATTTGTGTAATTGCATTAATTATTGCATGAATTATTATACTATCGCCTGATAAAGGTTTATTGAATAAATTAATACTGAACTCAACATCATCTTCGAGTAATTCTTTAGTATATAATTTAAATCCTTTTTCATCATAACCTTCATCACTGTTAAAATCTATGGATTTTATTATATATCCACTATGTTTATCAACCCAATAATTGTTATCATCACTTATTGTTCCTTGATCCGCACAAATAGAATCCAACATTGTCAAATAGTCACCTTTATTCAAAAATGTATTTGCAAGTTTTAACATAAACAAAGGAACCAATTTAACACTGGTTATATTACAATACAACCAGTTATTGTTTTCATCCATTATAGATTCCCGTGTAAATTTTAAGCAAAAATTTTTGAGAGTGTGATATTTTTTAGAAATGTCCTTTATTTGTAGAATTTTATCACGTAATTTTTCATATGGAGATACACTTAATGAATTAGCTTCTTCCTCTTCATTTTGATAATTTAATAGTATATTGTTTAATTTTTCTTTTTTTTCATTATTTAATTTTACTATATTTTTTAATATTGATTTCTGATTTTCGTATTGGTTGGTAATATCTTTTTTTATTTCTTCAATACCTATGTTGTATTTATGATGGAAACTTTCCAATATTTTATCGACATCGGATTGTATTAATTTATTATTATTTTTGCTATTTGTCATACATTTATCATCTTTTGATATACAATCTTTGTTGATATTACATAAAATTTTATTAGTATCAATATAAAAATCATTTTTAAAATTCTCATCTAATTCCCATATATTATTATTTCGTATATAAATATAATTTTTATTGCTTTCTTTATCAATTAAAACAGCATAATCTCCTTCAATTACTTCTCTTTTTTCTTCTATTATTGCTTTTGCCTCTCTTGATGCCTGTTTTTTTGTCATACTCATTTTATCCATTATATTTTGAACCAAAAAGTCAAAATAATCTTTTGTATCCATAGATTGTTTTTCTTTTGAAAATTCAGTACTTAAACTATAATAAGTTGTATCATATATAGCATCAAAAAATATTAATTTATTATTATCATTTTCCATTTCTTCCATTGACTGATATTTTTTACTTAAGAAATATTTTTCACAAGTGGAATCATCTTTGTCTTCAATGGATAAATTATCTTCTGCATTACCTGATTGTTGAGCATCTTTTTTCAATAATTTACTTTGTTTAATAAAATTATCTAATAAATTAGATACTATTAAATCCATAATATTTTTATTTACTGCTTTCATAAAGAATTTACCATTATCTATTCTAATAAATTCATTTAATATTTCTTCATTTGATTTATCAATATTATTTATATTGTAAAGTTCAAATAATTCAGATTTAATATTTGGATTAAGAATATCAAAATTACTTATTACATTTTCATCATTTATATCTTTATTTAAAATATCTATTTCTTCATCTAAAGAAATTCTATTTAACTTATATTCCGATTTATAATTATTTATATTATTTTGTATGATTTTAGATACTTGATTATAATGTAATATATTTATGTTATATAAATCAATATTTAGATTTTGTCCAAATTTAACAAAATCATTAAAATTGAATAATTTATAATTATTAGAAATTTTTTCTATTAATGATGTATTTGTTTCAATAAAAGATTCTAATAAATTATCATATTCATTTATATATTCTTCATTTGAAGTATTTTCTTTAATATTCATAAAAAATGCCTTTGTTGATTCAAATAAATTATTCGAATGGATCGTATTATTTGTATCTTTATATCCAAATGTATCTGTTATGTAATTATCTACATTAGTGGATTTATTTAATATTTTTGAATAATTTACATATTTTGTTGATAAATTAGTTATATCATAAATATTGGTATAACTACCATTGATACATGAAAAATTAAATATTGGTAAAGGTAAGACTAAGAACCCAATAATATATATACTATCATTCTGTGTTAGTTCTTTTAATTTATAACTTTTTTTGTTATTAATGTAATATTGTTCCAACATTTTTATACCATTACTATAAACATCTGTAATAAATCTTTCTTTTGATATATTATTATTTTTGATTGTGAAACTATAAAAATCATCTTGAATATGGTTTATAACATCCAAACGAGTATTAACTTTTGTTGAATTATCGTATTTATTAATATTTGTTTCATATATGTTTAAAAGACTATTAATATAGCTTTTATAATCATTTATTTTGTCTTTTGAATTATTATTAATCCATGAATTAGTTATTTTATTTAAATCATTTATAAAATCACTTAGTTCTATTTTTTGTATATATTCATCATCCTCAATTTCTTTTATTTCTTCATTGTTAAATATAAATTTTTTATTATTGGTTATTGGAAGTAACCAGTGTAATTTTTTATTTAAGTTTTGCAATACATCTTTTATTGGTTTGTAAAATTCATTTTTTTCTTCTACTTGTATAGGATTATTATTATTGTCAAAATTGGAATATAAGCTTCTTAATTCTTTATATCTATTGATTTCTAAATTAATATTATTAACAAATTTATCATAATTCATTGAAGATTTATAATTGATCAATTCATTATCTAAATAATCATTTAATTGATCTTCAATTGTATAACGTTTTTTTCCTTCTTCAACATTTACATTATAAACTAATTCGACTTCTTCCAGATTATCAAATATAATATCATCTATAATAACTTTTTTATAATCATCGTCTAAAGGATTAATATCTAAATCTAAATCATAATTATCACCACTTTCTAAATCTTTTTCATTAAATTCTTCATCTACTAATTCTTTTTTGATGTCTTCTTCTTTTAAAAATTCGTCAACACCATCAAATTCATTATTAATTATAATTTTTTCAATGTTTAATTCTTCAGGAATACCAGAATAACCAAAATCAATATAATAAATTTCATTAGTTGGAATTATTTTTAATTCTATCATATCTTCTTCTATATTTGTTATTTTACCATTTAATACAAATGGCAATGATCCTCCAAAATATATAGATAATACTTTGTCAATTTCTAATCCATTTTGAATTATATAACTGGGGCTACTTTGCCTATATAAAAGCTCTATTAATTCTATGGATTCTTCTAAAATTTTACCTTCTTCATTTACATCCAATGTAAATTTTTTATTTTCAGTTGCTAGTGTTATTTTTTCATTATTTATAAAATCTATTAAATATACATTTTCATGATATTCGGGATTGGTTGGCGATATTAATTTAATTAGATCACCCAATTGTAATACTATATTATTATTTGAATCATTATTATTTGAATCACTATTACTTTTCATTATAATATATTTATACTATATTTATAATATATTATAAAGAATAATATATTATAAACAAAATAAAAAATAAGTTAAAGATATATTTTAATATAATCTATCAGCATATATGTATACAAATACATATTCAATTAATGTAACAGAATCATTTTCAGATAATAATAAAGAAGATTATGTAAAAAAAGATTATATATTTAATGAATTAGAGTATACTATTATTAAATATAATAAAAGTAAACTAAAAGAATATGAATTGCAAGATAATGATAAGTTTCTAAATTTATCAAAATTTAGATCACTTGTTGTAAGAAATAATAAAGTAATGTGTTGTTCTCCACCCAAGTCAATCTCTTTTGAAAATTTTGTAAATAAATATGATGTATCAAACAGTTGGGTAGAAGATTTTATTGATGGTACAATGATTAATGTGTTTTATGATAATGTGAATAATGTATGGGAAATTGCTACAAAATCTACTGTTGGAGGAAATGTGGGTTTTTTTAATGATTTTGTAGAACATAATACGTATACAAATACAACTGAAGAAACAAAATTTAATTATACTTTTAGAGCAATGTTTTTTGATGCATGTAACTATAATAATTTTGATATTAATTCATTAGATACGAAATATTGTTATTCATTTGTTATGCAGCATCCATATAATAGAATAGTAACACCGACAACAATACCTCTGATATATTTAATAAAAATTTATGAAATCAATAGTGTTGGTGGATTAAGTAATACAATTATAAATGAAATTGATTTAAAATCTTTTATTGATACACCTTGTTATATATTTTTAAATACCAACATCAAAGTTCCAAATAAATATACAATTGACAATTATACTAATTTGAAAAATTATTATTTAAGTAAAGAACTGCCATATTATATTGTTGGTATAATGGTTTTAAATAATGACGGAAGTCGTAGTAAAATTAGAAATTCTAATTATGAAATTGTTAGAAAATTACGAGGAAATCAATCTAAATTACAATATAATTATTTTTGTTTAAAAAAAGAAAACAAAGTAAAAGATTTTTTAGCATATTATCCAGAACATAATTATAGTTTTAATAATTTTAAAAATCACATGTATAAATATACAAATAATTTATTTACAAATTATATCAGTTGTTTTATTAACAAGGAAAAACAATTAAAAGAATATGATTTTCAATATAAAAATCATATGTATAAATTACATGAAATTTATAAATCAAATTTAAAACCAAACAATAAGACAATAGATAAAAAAACGGTAATTGATTATGTAAATTCACTCCACCCATCACAGCAAATGTTTGTAATTAATTATGGTAATTATAACACTAATAGTAATAGTAATCATAATAGTCGTCATCATGAACATATTAATAAAATGGATATTGACAATCAAAATAATGAAGTCAGTGTAAGTTAAAAAATTGTATTAGATAATAAATTAGATAAATATATAAAATGGTTATAAGTATTTTATATATTTAATTGTTGTTAAAATATTCTTTAATTGTTGTTAAAATATTCTTTAATTGTTGTTAAAATATTCTTTAATTGAATTTAATAAGATAATACTTTTATTAACACTATCTTCAAGCATAATAATGATGTTATCTCTGTTGGTAATAGATTTAAAGGCAACTTTAAGAATACTAAATGTATCATGTGGGTGTTTTTTCAAAAATCCAACAAATGCTAATTCTTTTGTTTCTTCAAAATATTTATTAAATAAGCAATATTCTAATATTTTACCAACTGTATAATCTTCATTTTCTAATACAATTTTATAACAGTTTGGCATAGTGTCATTAATATTAGTAATTAATTGACTGTTATTCTTAATATTTTCTAAAGTAACATATAGCTTTTTAATAATACTTCCACATGCCAAATTCACTAACTGAATATTATCATATATTCCAATTGATTCAATAATAAAATCAAAACTATTTTCAATATATAATCGTTTGGCATCTAATAACATCCAATCTTTTTTTAAAAATTCAATTTCTTCTTTTGAATGTTTATCCTTTAATCCTTGTGATTTTTCTTTCCATGTTTCATCAATCTTAACAGGATCTAAAGTATTTCCATAAGAACATGTAGATACAACATTAAACATGCCATCTTCTTTTGCATTAGATATTACTATTTTAGCTTCAAGTTTTAGCTTACAACTTTTAACACTATCACTAATTTTTGGATTTAAACGTACAATATCGATATAATCACCTGTAATTTTATTTGGTGGAAAAATACTTTTTACTTCACTGGAATCTAAATATTTATCTGTTTTAATATTTTTAATTTTAAAATCTTCAGATGTAACATAAACAATTTCATTTGTATTGTTTTCCTTATTAATTTCAAATACATAATCATTAAATGGAAATTGTTCTAAATCTTTAATATGAATTGGAATGGAACTAATACGTTGTTTAATAATCTCATTGTTTAATCTTGTTTTGTTAACGCTGATATTTACATTGTTTTCTTCATATGGTTGGGTTTTAAATACATAAATTGGTATATCAGATAATAAAGTTCTTCTAATTGCATTTGCATAACTAACATTTATATTACTTAATGTAAATCTTAAAATATCATTTGTTTCTTCCATATTTGAAATAGTTACATTCGATTCAGTTATTTTAGAAGTCATTAATATTTAATATAATAATCTTTTTTTATTATTTTAAAAAATTCAATTTTATTTTAAATAATATATTTATTTATTATTTTAAATAAGTTAAATAAATAAGTTAAAGTTAAATTAAAGATTTTATATATTACTTTTGAGTATGAGCTCTATATTATATTATAGTAACTATTGTAATAATTGCAAAAATTTATTGTCAATTATTTCTAAATCATCGGTTAAAAATGACCTACATTTTTTATGTATTGATAAAAGATTACAAAAAAATAATAAAACATATATAATTTTAGAAAATAATCAAGAAATAATATTACCACCTAATATTACATCTGTGCCCAGTTTATTATTAATAAATGATAATTATACTTTGTTATGTGGAGATGAAATAATAAATTATTTAAAACCCGTGGAAGAAGAAAAAAAACAGGTCGCTACTAGTTTTAATGGTGAACCATCCGCTTTTTCACTTTCCAACAATGCTTTAACATCTAATATTGTGTCAGATAATTATAGTTTTTTAGACCAAAGCAGTGATGATTTATCTGCAAAAGGTGATGGAGGTATGAGACAATTATATAGTTATGCAACAATTAATCACCAGGATACAATTAATACACCACCGGATGACTATACGCCTGATAAAGTAAACGAAGATAGTCTCAAAAATTTTGAAGATGAGAGAAATAAAATTTTATAATAAATAAATTATGAAATAAATAAATAAATAAATAAATATTTAATAAGTAAATATTTATAATTTGATTTAAAACTATAAATAAATAAATAATTATAATAATGAATAATAAAGGAGTTTTAATTGAATTTTCAAAAGTCATAAAAGATTTATTAAGTGATTTATTAATTACTTTTTCAGATAAAACAGAAGATAAAATTAAGAACAATACAGATTATGTATGTATATTAAAATTTAATATACTGGAAAATGAAAATTGCTTGATAAATGATAATTATGAAAATAATAGTGAAAATATTGAATTTATGAATTCAGTAAATAATGTATTTGAATATTGTAAAAAAATATTTCCAGAAAGATTTTTTGATATTTTATATCAAAACAATGAAATTTTCTCAAATGAAACAAATACAGAATTTATACCAAATATAGATTTTAAAGAATTATATTTTGATACCACAAGTAATAAAACCAAAGAAACTTTATGGAAATATTTACAGCTTATTTTATTTTCAATTATTACTTCAGTGGATAACAAGGAATATTTCGGAAATAATAATCAGCTATTTGAAGCAATTAATAGTGATGAATTTAGAAATAAATTACAAGATACTGTTAAAGATATGGAAAATGTATTTAATTTTAAAAATATGAATTCTACTTCTGATAATAGTAATAATACAAAAAATTCTGATAATACAAATAATTCTATGGATTTTGAGAAAATGTTTGATTCAATAAATAAAGATATGTCTAATATTAACTTTGATTCTTTTAAAGATATTAGCAATAATCCATTTGATTTTGAAAATATATTTAAAAATATGAATAAATCAAATGCTGAAAGTGATAGTTCAGATAATAGATCAAATAATTTACCCGATGGTGATACTATTTTTTCACATATTAATAATTTGATTAATGGAAAAATAGGTTCATTGGCCAAAGAATTAGCCGAAGAAACAAGTAAAGATTTAGATATGGATATGGAAAATGTCGCAGATGTTAATGATGTATTTACAAAATTATTTAAAAATCCAAGTAAATTAATGAATCTTGTTAATAATATTGGTTCTAAAATAGATACAAAAATGAAGGATGGTTCTATTAAAGAAAGTGAACTTTTAGAAGAAGCCAGTTCTATATTTAAAAATATGAAAAACATGCCCGGAATGGATAATATGGCATCATTATTTAAAAATATGAATATGGATCGGTTTATTCCAAAGGGGGGCAAATTTAATAATAATGCTTTTCAAAATATGATGGATCAAAATGTTAAAATGTCTAAAATGAAAGAACGTATGAGAAAAAAAACAGAACAAAATAAAAATAATTCAGCAAGTAATCAACCTGAATATTGTAAAAATTATCATGAAAATACTAATACTAATACTAATACTAATACTAATACTAATAGTTTGAATGATATTAATAATAATTTAGAATCTCTCATGAAACAAATGCAAGAATTACAAACCAATGAATTTATATCGGATATATTAAAACAACAAAATATACATAATGATGAATTAAGCAATGTTCAAAGAAAAGTACGTTCTAATAATAAAAAGAAAAATAAAAAAAACAAATGAGTAATTATAAAAAAAATCAATGAGTAATTCAAAAAAAATTGATGTAGTAATTTAAACCATATATTGTATTAAAAATATAAAATATGGAATTATTGTTACAGCGCATTGAAAGACTTGAACTTAATATTCAAAATTTGATTTTAGAAAATTATAAAAAATCTCTTGCTGAAAACGGATATGTTATAATTTCAAATATTTTAAATATTGATGAAATAAATGAAGCAAGACAATTGTTCTTTAAATGGAAAAATTCTATACCCGATATAGATGACATTCATAATTCAATAGACCCACATGGAATTTTTAAATTTCACGAAGTAGGCCATCAAGAATTTTCATGGTATTTAAGAACACGCCCGAATATAATTAATATATTTAAAAAAATCTGGGAATGTGATGAATTAGTTGTTTCATTTGATGGGGCATGTTATATTCCAGAAACTTGTAAAAAAAAAGACAAAACTTGGACTCATACTGATCAAGCACCAAATTCTGTGGGATTAAAATGTTATCAAAGTTTTGTTTCTTTGACAAACAATGAAGACAGAACCCTAATTGTTTATGAAAAAAGCCATTTGCTACATGAACAATATTTCAAAGACCGAAATATAAGTCATTCTAAAAATTGGAATTTAATCGATATTGATTATTTGAATTCAATTAAAGATAGTAAAAAAATTTTGAAAGTTAATGCCGGCGATTTAGTTATTTGGGATTCTCGAACATTTCATCAAAATCAATATGGAAAAATTAATATTGAAGAAAGAATAGTACAATATATATGTTATTTGCCAAAAAATGTTAAAGAAAATAATAAAACACAAACCCAGAAAAGATTGAAATATTTCAACGAAAAACGAACAACATCACATTGGCCGTATCCATTGAATGTAAACGGACTTCAACCACAAACTTATGGAGATGAAAGTAAAAAGATAGATTATAGTAAATTAATTGTACCAGATTTAAGTAAATATATCGATACTATTAAAATGCTAATATAATTATATAGATTTAAATAATATTAGTAATTTAATTAAAAATGTTATTAATGTTTTTTTATAAAAATAATTATGAATATATATATAAATGAATAACGAATTGAATAATAGCGACACTTCAAATAATCATATTCCATTATGGACTAATAATATATCTGTTTTATTTGATAAAAAATATTTATTTGAAATATGGCCTATGGAAAATATGAGTCGTTCACAAAAAATAAATGCTATTAGTAGACTAGTAATTTTTTTAACAATTGTTGGTTATATAACTTCAAATAATTTAAAAATTTTAGTATCTGGAATAGTTACTTTAGTAATATTAATAATAAGTTATTATATTTTAAATAAAAAATCCAATGATTTGATAAAAAATAAATTAAAAGAATCTTTTAGTAATGAAGCTGCATATCAAAAAGTAAAACATAATTTTACAAATCCAAATCCACAAAACCCAATAATGAATGTAATGTTACCAGAAATTCAAGATAATCCAGATAGACTTCGTGCGGCTCCATCATATAATAAAGCAGTTAAAAATGAAATAAATAAATCTGTTAAAAATATAGTAAAAAATAATTTTAATGATGAAAATATAGATGAAAAATTATTTTCTGATTTAGGAGATAATTTTAATTTTGAACAATCAATGAGACAATTTCATGTAACTCCCAATACTACTATACCTAATAATCAAAAAGAATTTGCAGAATTTTGTTATGGTAATATGAGTGCATGTAAAGATGGAAAGGTAGAAAAATGTATTCAATCAAACTCTACACTTATTAACATGTGAGTGTAATTTAAAAATATTTTTATAATAATTTAATTTTTTATTTTAAAAAAATAATATATTAAACTAATATAAATGACATCTACAACTACATATCCATATATTTTTGATTCTATGTCTAGAATTGGAAATGATAATACGGCAGTTGACCAACGCCATTTACAAAATATGAATAATACAAATTATCGTTTAGAGAATTTTTATCCAGCATGCCCTATGAACAAAGCAAAAGATTTTGCTTTAAACCAGCCAAATGTTTTTTACAAAGGTGGTGGTGAAGGTGGTATTAAAGGTTGTGAAATTGACACTAATAATGAATTAAAATATACGCATATTTCACGACCTGCATGTAAATTAACATTAAATTCTAGACCATTTTTAACTGTACCATATTTAGGAAGAGGTTTAGGAGATACTGATGAAGAATTCAAATTAAGAACAGGTCAATGTGACTTAAACAAAAAAACTGTCAACAATACTATGGAATTAAATTTTTCTGATCACCATAATTATCCTTTAATGGATTCAATGCAAGAGTATGTAAATAATTCTGCATATAAAATAGAAGATGATGCAATGGAGGGATGGGCAAGAGGTGGTATGAGTGCACGTGAGTTTGCCCGTAATCAAGATAAAAAACACTAATTTATATTAAAAATATTTAATTGATTAACTATATAAAACAATAAATATAATAATTAATATTATTATGATAAATTTGAATAATATTAATTATATCTATGATTTTTATTGTACTTATAAAATGTTTGTAAAAGAAGATGAAACAAACCTAGCATATCAAATACAATTGATGCAGGCATTTAATATGAAATCGTTTGATTCAAATAATATCAATAAATCTATTGATAATTTGTTTAATAATTTAAAAGATTGTCAAATAATTGAACAATTAATAGAAATGATGAAAAAAAAACATTCACTTGGGTTTTTAACTATTACGCAAAATGTTGATAAAAATTTTGAAGAACTATGTTATTTTCAATTATTATTTAGTTATGACTATTTTGATAGTTTTCACAGATGTTTATGTAATTATTTTAATTATATTAAAAACAATAAAAACAATAATAACAATAGTAATAATAGTAATAATAGTAATAATAGTGCTAAAATTTTTGAAGAGTTAATTACTTTAATAAATAATAGTTAAATTAATCTTTCACATAAGTTTGTTTACAAATATTTTTTATAACCTTTTCATCAATATCTTCAGTTGGTTTTCCTATTGTTGATATAACATGACTTAAATATTCTTTTTTAGTATCATCATCTCCAAAATCTGGATTGTTTTCTTTCCAATTTTGTAATGCATTATAGTTTTTATTTGAAGTTTTCTTTATTATATTCTTTATTTTGGATTTATTATCATCCTTTTCCCATTTGTCATCATCTTTTATATATAATGTTTCACGCTTAATATCGGTACAGTGCATTGGTCTCTCATATAGACTTAATTTACTCATATTTTCTATAATTGTTTTACTAACTCCAGCGGCCAAGCCTTTATCTTTTGTAAAATTTAGTTGATCAATACTAACCTCAATTGATTTAATAAAATCACTTATATTAATTGCATCTTTACATTGTTCATTTAAAAATAAATTAATATTGAATTTTTGATTATTATGAGTTGTATTATTTGTTGTATTATTTGTAATATTACCTATTTTAGGTAATATTTCAATCATTTGTTCTTGCTGTTTCATTATTATATTTCTCATTTCTTTGTTTTCATTCATTACTTTTAAAAACATATCTTTATATGACAAATTTTTATTATCATCATCATTATTATTATTAATAATCACGTCATTGTTTTTATGATGATAATTGTCTTTTTTTAATAAAATACATTTTTTACGGTGTGTAAATAAGCTCTGTTTATGTTTATATTGTTTTCCACAATTACACATGAAATAACACGTGGAACTATTGGAACTTAAATCGGTAAGTATTGGGTCAGTATTGGTAAGTTGTTTATGTTTTAGGGTTAAAATATGTCTATCAAATTGACTTTTTCTATATGTAATATAGTCACAATTTATACAATGGAACTTTTTGGAACTTTTTGGAACTAAAAAGTCAGTCATTGGTAAGTATATATATACTGACCGAAAAAGTTCCTAAATTATTTTTTGTAAAAATTTAAAAAATAGTGATTTTTGTTTAATCAATTTTATTACCTTTTATCGTAAGAGAGTAAAAAAAGTGCAATTTTCAACTTTTTTTTTATTCTTTAATATAAAAATAAAAAATGGACATAAAAAAATGTCCAATTTCAAAAATTTTACAAAATATTTTTTTATAAAAAAAAACCACTTTTTAAAGGGATTTATTTTTGTTACCATTTATGGTTTGTTTATAAAAACCTGTGAAAATAGCGATTTTTTATATTTTTAAATAATTATTTATAATTATTTATAATTATTTTGAATAATTTTGAGAGAATTATTATATTTTAATATAATAATATTATAGTTTAATGGCATCTACAAGAAATAAG